>Ga0136557_1002093_pt1 | contig 11912 bp, 10 predicted proteins | sample AntRauTorckE6832_FD_104796 | JGI IMG/M metagenome (GOLD analysis project Ga0136557, IMG submission 104796) | Saline lake microbial communities from Rauer Islands, Antarctica - Metagenome Torckler E6 #832 | ecosystem: Environmental > Aquatic > Non-marine Saline and Alkaline > Saline | place...
ACTGATGTCTCTATCATTAAGCTCATGCAGGTGATGCACATTGATGAGCAAATACAATCTATCGTCGATGGCAAGCAAGCGGCTATCAATGCAATCAATACGCAAACTCAGAATCAACAGGCGACTGATAAACCGTTGAATAAACGTCAACGTGAGCTACAAAATCAGATCCAAAGTGTGTTAGGGCAATATGCTAAAATTATGACCAATGGGATAGGTAATACGGCAGATATTCAAACCTTAACGCAAGCTTATATCAGTGCAGCAAAAACTTACTATACGCAAGCGGAAGTGGATGCCCAAATCAAATTTTACGACACTGCTGTCGGTCAAAATATCTTAGCAAAACAGCCACAAATTACTGCCGCTTTTTTAAAGCAATCTTTACCGCAAGATACCTCAGAGACTGAAAACCAATTAAGTGAGCTGTTACCGCAGATGAAGCAAATTGTGAAAGGTATTTTTTAAAGTGTGTGTTAGAAATATAGTTAAAGTTCCTAAAAGATCTATGCTAGTGCTGGTATAAATGTTTTGCAGCCTCTGTCTGCGTAGCCACAGCAAGCAAGAAAAATTAATACCAGTAATATACGATTCATCGGTATTGATGTTTAATGATTCTAGTCAAAATCGTCAAACATAAAAAAGGTCACCATAGAGGTGACCTTTTTCTATTTAGCAAATAAGTTAATCTTATGTTGAAACGTGCTTATTTTTTAGACGTGTCTTTTTTCGGGGCATTTGCACCGATAAACCAAGCATCTTTATCAACAGTACGACTCACTTCAGTCAATAAGTCAGCGGTATCTTCATCACCAGCATCGCCAGCGGCATCAATCCCTTCACGCAAAGACGCAGCAATGGTCTTATAGCGATTGGTCAGCTCACGAACATGCTGGTCAACGTCAGTGATATCAGTCGGGTAAGTCTCTAAGATAGAGTCCTCAACGACACGTTTAGAGATACCATTGGCTTTGCCGCCAAGGATAACAATGCGCTCAGCGACTGTATCATAAGCTTCTGTTAAGCGTCCATAAGTGTCATCCAATAACTGATGTACACCAATGAAACCAGTACCTTGAAGATTCCAATGACATTGCTTGCTATCCATACTCAAATCAATGAGATTTGCTAGGTTAGCATTCAACAAATCGATCATTTTTTTTGCAGTTGCGTCATCTATTCCACTTGCGTAACGTTCTCTCATATTCTGCTCCATTATTCTATTTTAATAAATCTAAGTTTCTAATTATCAACAGCTCTTTAAATTTTTTATTTATTAAGGTGTTGCTGACTGCTTATAAATTCATTATCGATAATAACAGCTTAAATAACAGATGGAACCCCAACATTTAGGCTTTATACAAGGGTCGTGTAATGAGTTTGTTAATCATGAAAACCTTTGTAAATTTAACCGCTAAAATAGACGCTTTGATAACAATCCGTGCACACGCCAGCATATTCAATCGTATTAAAATTTGATTTAATTGACGTTAAGTTAAGAATAGTCATACGCATTTTAAGCCTTATAAATATTTAGTCCTTTGGTCTAATGCCTTTCTCTGCGAATTTATCAAACAGCTGTTGCTGAGTTAAGTTGACTGTGTCATTGGCAAATTCATAATAATCGGGTTTTCTATCAATGAAAATCTGGCTCTCAAAAGTAAGGTTTGGATTCTCTTGAAACAGTCCTAGTGACAGGACATAAGTCTCAGAGCTAAGCTGATGATAATAGAGATTGGTGCCGCATTTATGGCAAAACGCACGCTCCGCCCATGCTGAAGAGGGGTAAATAGTCATTGACTCCTCACCTTTAATATCAGGTTTTAAGTGGCTATGTATCGCCATTAATGGTCCGCTGCCCCAACGACGACACATCGTACAATGGCACGCCTCAAAGGTATTGATATCTTCTAATTCTATGGTGACGTTACCGCACAGACAGTGACCTTTCATAACTCGTTCCTTGATTAATGGTCATTGAACTATACCTGAGTTTCTATGCTTTTTATTGAGTGTTTGTGCATCCATGTGTAGGTGTCTAGGCCAATAAATGACCTTTAAAAATAAAGGTTTAACCCCATATTGTTATAAACCTAACCTCTTATAACCTTTTATAAATACCAGGAAGACAACCATTATGCGAATGCCTGAACCGCGCTCGTCGCGTCAGTTAAATCAATTGGCCACTCAGCTGCAAGGCGAAGCTGAAATTAGTGGTGTCAATGCGTCTGGTACGCAAATATCAAGTCGCGCCTTTGAGATGGTCACCGAATTTGAGCCAGCAGGTGATCAGCCGCAAGCGATAAAGAAACTGGTTAATGGGATTAATGCTGGCATGGATGAGCAGCTATTACTGGGTGTGACGGGTTCTGGTAAGACCTATACCATGGCAAAGGTCATCTCTGAGACTCAACGTCCAACTATTATCATGGCGCACAACAAGACCCTTGCCGCTCAGCTGTATGGTGAATTTAAGTCTTTTTTTCCTAATAACGCGGTGGAGTACTTCGTCAGTTATTATGACTACTATCAGCCTGAAGCCTATGTCGCAGCTAGCGATACCTTTATCGAAAAAGACAGCGCCATTAATGATCATATTGACCAGATGCGTCTGTCAGCGACGCGAGCACTCTTAGAGCGCCGTGATGCGATTATTGTCGCCTCAGTATCCTGTATCTATGGTTTGGGCGATCCAGAAAGTTATCTTAAAATGCTGCTGCATGTCGTCGTCGGTGACAAAATAGACCGTACTGCAACGATTAAGCGGTTGGTTGAGATGCAATATGAACGTAATGAGCTGGACTTTGGGCGTGGTACCTATCGTTTGCGCGGTGAGCTATTAGATATTTATCCTGCTGAGTCTGAGCAGCTAGCGGTGCGTGTGCACTTGTTTGATAATGAAGTGGAGAAAATTACTTGGTTTGATCCTTTAACAGGGAAGACCGTGCGTACCGTGCCACGTATTACTATTTATCCAAAATCACATTACGTGACGCCGCGCAATAAATTGGAGGCTGCTAGTCATACCATCCGCGCTGAGCTTGAGCCGCGTTTAGAGTATTTCCGCGAAAACAATAAACTGATTGAAGCACAGCGTCTTAAAGAGCGTACCCAGTATGATCTTGAGATGATTCAACAGCTCGGCTACTGTAACGGTATCGAAAACTACTCACAGCATCTCTCTGGTCGTCCGTCAGGGGAAGCACCACCGACGCTGTTTGATTATATTCCAGAAGATGCGTTGTTATTTCTTGATGAGTCGCACGTGACTGTGTCGCAGATTGGTGCAATGTATAAAGGTGATAGATCACGTAAAGAGAATCTCGTCAATTATGGCTTTCGACTACCAAGTGCCATGAACAACCGCCCTATGAAGTTTGAAGAGTGGGAGCGTATCAAGCCTAAGACTATTTATGTGAGCGCCACGCCTGCACTATACGAGCTTGAGCACAGCGAGCAAGTGGTTGAGCAAGTCGTCCGTCCGACCGGTTTGATTGACCCTGAGATTGAGATTCGTCCGGTATTGACGCAAGTCGATGATGTGCTGTCTGAGATTACCAAGCGCCGAGAAAAAGACGAGCGCGTGTTAATCACAACCTTGACCAAGCGTATGTCAGAGGATTTGACCAGCTATCTCAAAGAATACGATGTCAAAGTCGCTTATTTACACTCGGATATCGACACCCTTGAGCGTATGCAGATCATTCATGAACTGCGTACGGGCGTGCATGATGTGCTGGTCGGTATTAACTTGCTACGTGAAGGGCTTGATATGCCTGAGGTGTCATTGGTCGCGATATTCGATGCGGACAAAGAGGGCTTTTTGCGCTCTGAACGTGCTCTGATTCAGACCATTGGTCGGGCGGCGCGTCATATTAATGGTAAAGCCATTCTCTATGCCGACCGTATTACTAACAGTATGCAAAAAGCGATTGATGAGACCGATCGTCGCCGCGAAAAACAAGTGGCATTTAACCTTGAACATAACATCACACCAACAGGCGCACGCCGTAGTATCACGGATAAAATCGATACAGGTGATGACCATGATGCCAACGATAATCAGATGATTCCAATTAAGAGCAATCTGCCTGATGTTGATATTAGTATCTTACGTAGTCCTGATTTATTGGCTAAAGAAATCAATCGTCTTGAGAAACTTATGAAGCAGATGTCACGTGATTTGAAGTTTGAAGATGCAGCAAAAACGCGTGATAAGGTGCTCGAATTAAAGGCGCATTTACTGTAAAGAGTAAAGCTACTAATTTCAAAATAGTAATAAAAAGGTGAGTTGCCAACGGTGCAGCTCACCTTTTTTATGGTCTTCTTATGAGCAAAATAATCTCGCTTTTGCCTGAGGTTATTAATAACCAATAATTGGTAATGACAAAACTTGTGTTTATACTAAATGCCAATTAATATGATATCAATGAGCAATATGAACTTATAACAACGGACGTTGAGGCACATAATCCATCATGCAAAATAATAAATGCTTAGAATTAAATGCGAATGAAAACTCACTAGGCATGTCAGCTTCTGCCAAACAAGCCATTACAGACTCTTTAGGTGCAGGCTTCCGTTATCCAGATAATCCACGTGCGGCACTCATTAGCAAAATTGCCACCATCCATGGCGTGGCAGAAAACCAAATCTCATTAGGCAATGGCTCGACTGAAAATATTCGAGCTACCTTACAAATGCTGCAATATAAAGCTCTAAAAGAGGGCAGGCAGTTTCAAATGGTGATCCCTGTTCCCACTTTTGATTGTGCAGAGATGTATGCGAATGCCATTGGCGTGCCTGTAGTCAAGATACCGTTAACCGCTGAAAACTATGATTATAATTTTGATGAACTACAAAAAGCAGCTGACGATTTTGATGGCATCAGCCTACTTTACATTTGCAATCCAAACAACCCAACTGGAATCATCACATCAACTTCAAGGCTTAAAGCTTGGATAAGTAAGGCGCCAGACAACCATTACTTTTTATTAGATCAAGCGTACTTGGAGTACGTGTCAGACCCAAGTTTTGAGAGTGGGATTGAATGGGTAAAACAAGGGTTATCAGACAAGCTTATTGTCATTCATACTTTTTCAAAGTTATGTGCCTTAGCTGGTATGCGAGTGGGCTACGCGATTTCTAACCCGCAAGCTATTGAGACTGTCGAGGCGTTTATGTCTATGGATAACACCAACTTGTCAGGTGCGGTTGCTGCTATTGCGACGTTAAATGATGCAGAGTTTTTAGCGCTAAGTTTGCGCAATACCAATCAGTCGCGTCAGATGATTGAAACAGTCTTAGACGATCTGGGACTGCGTTATTTACCCTCACAGACCAACTTTATTTTTCATGAAATAAAAGGTGATTTAAAAACATATATCGACAGAATGCGAGACCATGGCATCAAGGTTGGTCGCGAGTTCCCACCTGTTACAGGCTTCAACCGCTTAACACTTGGTACGCCTGATGAAATGGCAGCATTTATCAAAGTACTAAAGTTATTTCGTGAAAAGGACTGGGTATAAGTGAGATAAATCATATGTCTTAACCAACCTCAAACGCAGTTTTACATATCCCATCTTAAAAAACATCACTTTATCTTATAAGATTGGTCAGTTAAGCACACTCTTTTAGATTGCTAGCTTTCAAGTTGCTAGATAAATTTAAGTCGCTGGATAAACGCTGAGCGATAGCTAAAGTTAAGTGTGCTAACGTCAATTATAATTATAAGGTTAAAGATATATTCATGTTTGATATCAAATCATTTTTTAAACGAGAAGTAGAAAAAAAGCTCATCAACTTAGACGATTATATTTTTATGCCTGAGCGTGTAGAGATGGCGCTAGAAGGCGGATTATTAAATTGTGTACTCAATAGTGATGGTCGAGTGGATGTTTTTTATACCAAGGACGGCGTGACAGAAGTAAGTTCTGCATCACGTAAGCATCCATTTACTGCGTTTGAAACCGAGCTATATCATGGGGTTTATGATGATATTATTCATGATTTGACTAAAGAGGTGAGTAAGATACTTGAGCGTCGGTCAAAATATTTTCGCCAGAACAAGACATTGCATCCTACAGCGTCTCTAATGTCTCAGCCACATTACAACAAGTAAGCTATAAGGTGATTTGAACTATTGTAGGTTTAGAAAAAATAAAAGCAATTGGTAAGAAAAAGGGTGCGTTATATTTAAATGACGCGCCCTTTTTCTTACTTCATTTTTTAGTGTCAGCTTGAAACAGCCATTACTGATGCTTAGTTTTTCGTAGCAACAGCTTTATCTTTGGCAGATAAAACAGATGATTTAGTAATAGGAATAGATTGTACGCCTCCAACTAAAGGCTTGGTCTTGGTTGGTGTGACCAAGCCTTTGGTAAAGAGAGTACTGTCGTCGCGTGTTTTTAAAGTATTGGTAAAATAGCATTCACACTGAAAAGCGTGTTCATTGATATCAAAAGGGTGTTCTGCGGTTAACGATGGATCGCGATCTATTGTTGATAATCTATACAAATAGGCTGGGTTAAGCAATCGCCAACCCAGCCTAATTATTTATAATGACTGATATTATTAATAAACTATTTATTTAACGATACTGGAATAACAGCTCTGCAATGATTTTGCAACGACTCTAGCCACTAATTGCACACGATATTGTGGGTCTATGGCTGCATTACCCAATTCAACGATGCTGACTTGTTGCGGTGCTTGCTCACTAACGCAACCACAAACTCTGCCTTTTACCGCTTCTTCTTGCGCTTCAGTCATAGCGACACTGGCAATACGCCACGCGTTTTGCTGTTCGATCTGACTGCGACATTGATTGTCGATAGCTGCTTTAAAAACGCTCATACCGATCTCGTTTGCAGTACCCATTGCTGTTCCTGCATTGGTATTACCGCCCGTTGAGGCACAGCCCGCTAGTGCAAATGTTGCTAGTAATGCTGTTGATGCGAATAATTTTTTCATCAAATTTCCTTTCAGGTTGATCAGTATTATGAGGGGATATTCTTAAAGTTTTATATCGTGCTGAGCAGATGTACCAAAACCTATAAACTGCTTTTTACTGTCTATACCTTGTGATGTTTGCATGATCAGTACGATTAGCAGCACAAATAAAAAGTCATCTTACTAGAACTCAATATTGATGACAAAGGAAATATAAACGTGCCATCAAAATATCTATTAACAATTATTTTTCATACCAAATTGTGTCGTAGACAGAACGATGATAAATATTCTAGGAGTAGTTCATCTTTATGGACTTAAAGGTTTACAAGGCGGTTAAAGTTTGTTTAAATAACTTACAATATGAAACTTAGTATCGCTTAGCGAAACAAGAAAGCGGTATTTAGTGAATAATAGCGCTTAACTTTCAATAAATCTCGATTTATAGTTAGGATAAGAGTTAGTGAGAAAAACAATATAGCAATATAAAGTCTCTCATGTTTTAATTAGATAGACTGTTTTTTTATGGCGCTCTCATGACAACAGAGTGAGTAAAAAGCCATTCAAAGTAGCACGTTGCTAGTGTGACGGATATGGATAGTACCATCATATCTGAGTCATACTTTTTTAAGTCCATTTGCTTTATTTTATCAAGGAAGAAAATAATGAAGTCCATTTATAAACTGCCTTTACTTGCGGCAATGATTGCAGCCAGTATGACAATGGTTGCCTGTTCAGACAAAGCGGCTACTGATAGCGCAGCTACTGACGGTGCTACTGCTGATACCACCACAGATACTGCTGCCACAGCAAATGACAAGCTTGAAACCAAATTTGTCACCATTGCTACAGGAGGCGCCTCCGGTCCTTACAATATTATTGGAACGTCTTTAGCAGAGATTTATGCCAAGACTTTTGGCGTTAATGCTAAGACCCAAACGACAGGGGCGTCAGTAGAAAACGTCAATCTGTTGACGCAAGGTAAAGTAGATATGGTGCTGGCGCTCAGTGATGTCGTCACTGATGCGGTCGAAGGTAAAAATGACTTTAAGGCACCTATCGCCAATATTCAGCAAATTGCTGTTCTGTATCCCAACGTCATTCAGCTAGTTGCTTCAGAGAAATCTGGCATCAAAAACATTGAAGATTTAAAAGGCAAACGTATTGCGGTTGGTGATCAAGGCTCTGGTACTGAAGTCAATGCTCGAACCTTGTTAGAAGGTTTTGGTATTACCTATGATGATGTCAAGGTAGATTATTTAGGCTTTGCAGATGCTGCAGATGCGATGAAAGCTGGCAAAATTGAAGCGGCATTTTTTAGCAGTGGCTTACCAAACTCTTCGCTTTTAGAGCTAGAGCAGGGCATTAAGTTGCAGTTGGTCACCATCAATCAAGATAAGCTCAAAAAAATTATTGAGACTAAGCCTTACTTTAAGACTTTTGAGATTCCTGCCGGGACCTATGGTAATGCTGCTGCTATTCCAACCACAGCCGTTATGAATGCTTTATTGGTACGCTCTGATATCTCTGAAGAAGATGGCTATAAGCTAACTAAAGCATTGTTTGAAAACTTGGATGGGCTAAAGAATGCTCACCAAGCGGCGAGCGATATCAGTTTAGAGACGGCTCAAGTCGGTATGGTTGCTCCTATTCATCCTGGTGCCAAAAAATACTATGATGAGAAAGCAGCTAAATAAACAAGTATGGTGGTTTGCTGGCGTAGCATCTATTGCTGCGCTGGTTTTATTTATAATATGGGCGATTTTCAGCCGCCAAACTGTCATTGAAGTACGGGTAGCGAGCGTTACTGGTAACAATAACAATAGTGCCAGCCTAGTCTGCTATTTTGTTGAGCCCAATTTTCAATTGCGCTGGATTCACTCGGTAGAAAAGCAGTGGTGGGAGGAGCAGTATCTTCGTGAAGAAGAGGGCTTACTATTAACCACTACCTACTTTCAAGCGTTTGGTGCTGGTACGCCGTCTACTGAAAATGTCGCTCCTATACAAAAAGAGGGCTATGTCGGGTATCAAATCAACCAAAGGTTTCCCCATCTCAACTGGGTTGTCTCAAGACTGACAAAAGGTGAGATTGATTATGCCGGTCAGCGCATCCTTATTCATCAACTGGTACCAGATTATTCAGAAGTAACTATCATGCCCAAAGCATATAGTCCAATCGATAGATTCAATAAGGATTTTTGTCATGAACTCCCAAGTGATGGATCACAGTAGCGATAAGCCTCATGTCAGCGATGATGCTAAGTTGGCAAATCAGCCAAATGCGCCTGAAGATACTGAGAATTACGATGACGTTGATCCTAGTGTCACACAGGCAATATTAGAAAAATACGATCGAGAATCTATTACGCGTCATATCACCCAAGGTCCAGTGAAGTATATTATCGCTGCGATCTGTATTTTCTACTCCATTTTTCATTTATACATTACCTTTAATCCAATGCCATCGTTACTACAGCGCTCTGTGCATGTGGGCGTTGGCTTCGCTTTGATTTTTTTGATTTTCCCTGCCAGTAAAAAAAGCAGCCGTAAGAAAGTGGCATGGTATGACTGGATTTGGTTTATCTTTTCCTTATCTGGGATGACGTATCTCATTTATGAGTATCAAGATATTGTCACCAGTCGCGGCGGTATGGCAAATTCGGTCGATGTGATCTTTTCTATTATTACGGTCATCTGCGTCCTTGAAGGCAGTCGGCGTATTACTGGCTGGATCTTGCCCATATTAGCCTCTATATTTTTGCTATATCCTTTTATCAGTCATTTGGACTTTATGCCGGATAGGCTGCTCACACGCCCTTATGATCTGGGCGATATTTTTGGTCAATTATTCTTAAAGACAGAAGGCTTATATTCGGTTGCAATCGGCGCATCAGTCACTTTTATCTTCTTATTCATTCTATTTGGGGCATTTTTAGCGCGCTCTGGAATGGGTCAGCTGTTTAATGATTTGGCATTGGCGCTAGCAGGCGATAAAAAAGGCGGACCTGCTAAAGTTGCTGTGATCTCCAGTGGGTTTATGGGTAGTATCAATGGTTCAGCTTTATCGAACGTAGTTAGTACAGGCGCGTTTACCATCCCATTGATGAAAAAGGTTGGTTATCATAAAGACTTTGCAGGAGCTGTAGAGGCGAGTGCGTCGGTCGGTGGTCAAATATTGCCACCTATTATGGGTGCCAGTGCTTTTATTATGGCGGAGACGACAGGTCTACCGTATAGCACTATTGCTTTGGCTGCGCTATTACCTGCTATTCTCTATTATCTAGGCGTTATCGCACAGGTACATTTTCGTGCCGGTCGCCGTGACTTAAAAGGCATGGCAAAAGAGAGTCTGCCGCAGGTAAAAGAGGTATTAAAAGCACGCGGTCATATGTTGTTGCCGATTGTATTTCTGATTTATTTACTAATACAAAATGTTCCTGTAGGTTATGCCGCGGCTTATACCATTGGCTTTACTGTTGTCATCAGTATGCTACGCAAAGAAACCCGCATGGGCTTTAAAGATATTTTAGGCGCTCTAGAAGATGGCGCACGCCAATCATTAGCAGTGATGGCAGCTTGTGCGGTTGTAGGTATCATCATTGGGGTCGTTAGTTTGACCAGCTTTGGTACAGTAATGACCTCTTCAATTGTTACTTTGGGTGCAGGGTCTTTATTGCTTACTTTGATTTTGACCATGCTGGCGTCTATGGTCTTGGGTATGGGATTGCCTTCTATCCCTGCTTATATCATTACCGCAACCATGGCAGCGCCTGCTCTAGCAGGATTTGATATTCCTATTTTGTCAGCGCACATGTTTGTTTTCTATTTTGGTGTGTTTGCAAATATTACCCCGCCCGTCTGTCTGGCAGCTTTTGCTGGTGCTGGTATCTCTGGCGGCGATCCGATGAAAACAGGGTATTTATCATTAAAGTTAGCGTTAGCAGGTTTTATCGTCCCCTTTATGTTTATTTATAATCCTGCGATGTTGATGATTGACCCAACAGATCTTGCGGTCACGGCGAAAGAATTTCCATTGCCGCCGGTCATCGATATTATTATTGCTGTTGTGACATCAGTCATTGGTGTGATTGGACTTAGTGCCGCGTTAGAGGGTTATTTTAAAAGTGATATGAATCTCGCTACGCGCTTAATATTAGCATTAGGCGCATTGCTGCTGATTTATCCTGGGCTGATCACAGGTGCAATAGGTGGCGTAATAGTACTAGGTATTGCGGCGTTCAATATAAAAGGTAGTAAGGCGCCAACCGCTTTAAGTGTTTAACATTGAAGCACTGCTACTTCAAGTGAGACAGAAAAGTTAGAAGCATATAGCGAATTCAGTATTAAAGCGATACAGTAGGACTGGGATGAATTTTACGCAGCCTCTGTCGGCGTAGGCACAGCACGCCAGAAAAATTTATACCAGTACTACGTTGGAACATAACGTATCTGTTTTATTTAGAATTTACTATAGAAAAGGGCGAATAGCAGCTATCTGCTATTCGCCCTTTTTATATTTTAAGACCCGTCATTTTACGTTGATATAGTGACGACTCTCACTTAACAGCCAAGTTTCCCTTCTGCTGCTAATGCTTTTTTGCTACGGATAGGTGCAGGGCAATCTTCACCATAGTACTGACGATCAGCAAAATAGCTTGAGCGCACCATAGGACCTGCCCAAATATTAAAGAAGCCAATCTTTTTGCCATAGTCCATATAACGCTGGAATTCATCTGGATGCACATAGCGATCGACTGGCGCATGGTCTTTACTAGGTTGTAAATACTGACCAACGGTAATCATATCGACGTTATGCGCCTTTAGATCATCAAGCAGCTTATAGATTTCTTCTTCAGTTTCACCAAGTCCAACCATAAAGCCGCATTTGGTCGCAATATCAGGGCGACGTTCTTTATAAATCTTTAGCAAGTCTAATGAATGCTGATAATCTGAACCTG
>Ga0136557_1002095_pt1 | contig 11905 bp, 6 predicted proteins | sample AntRauTorckE6832_FD_104796 | JGI IMG/M metagenome (GOLD analysis project Ga0136557, IMG submission 104796) | Saline lake microbial communities from Rauer Islands, Antarctica - Metagenome Torckler E6 #832 | ecosystem: Environmental > Aquatic > Non-marine Saline and Alkaline > Saline | place...
CCGTTCTTCGGCAGGGGCAGGCGACATGGTCCCATGGCACAGTTTTTACAGCAAATGCCCTGAAGCCCGATTGCGCATGGCTTCATGGTAACTGCCCGGTCAAACACGGTTTCGATTTCGAGCTTTTGGGCGCGCAGGATCATTTCCTGGGTTGATGGTTCAATGGAAGCTTCCATTGGATCTGCAACTTTAGGGGTCTTTGCAGCTGGTGCTTTTGTTGCTTCTGCCATTTGAGGTTCCTCCTCATAAATGTTTCTAGAATAGCTCATACCGGCTAAAATTCATGCGAGAGCAATTATACTCGCTTATGGAATCTATCCAGCATCTGTAGTATTTTTTCCTGGTTGGTATATTGGATGGCTGCCGGAGTAACGGTTTCATCACCTGGCTCTTCAGTTGTGTGACCACGAGAGGCTTTTGCCTTCTGCCGTTCCGCACGTAAAGCTGCTTCTTCCTCTTCACGTTGAGCTGCGGCATCTGCTGCAGCCTGCTTCTTGGCATCTTCCTTGGCTTTTGCATCGGCAGCTGCTTTAGCCTCAGCCTCTTCCTTGGCTTTAGCCTCTGCTGCTGCTTTGGCCTCGGCATCCGCTTTGGCCTTTGCTTCTGCGTCCGCTTGAGCTTTAGCTTCGTTTTCTTCCTTGGCTTTGGCTTCGGCTTCAGGATCTGCGGCAGACTTGGCTGCTGCTGCCGGCTTTTCTTCTTTTTTCGGTTTGGCTTCAGCCTTAGGTGTCTCTTTTGGTGTTTCTTTGGCCTTCTCGGCCTTGGCAGCCGGTTCTTCTTTCTTGGCAGGTGCAGCCTTCTTTTCTTCCTCGATGGTCAAGTCGAGCTCCGGTGCCAGTTTGGCAAAATCAACTTTAACATCGCCAAGCATCTTGGTAATAGCTGCGCTATCCTGAAGGCTTCCACCTTCTGAGAGGGCATCGATAAACTGACGTGTCATTCTGATGGATTCGGGATGACGCATGAGCAGGATATTACTGCCGCTCATAAGGTAGGTAACAGCGGCCACTGCTTCCATCAAAATACCGCGCCGTTCGGGATCACCGAGCAGGGGCGCATCATCGACTTTTTCTTTGGCCTCCTTGCATTTCCAGACTTCATTGCCGATGTTGTTAATCATGGGATACTGCAGCTTGTCATCTCCCTGACTCATGGCGGCGAGATAGAGTCTTTCCATAACCGAATAGGTATACTCCAGTCCATACCCCAAACCACCTGTTGTAGGATCGACAATAACGCGATCCATCGGCATGCCCAGATTCTCGAGAAGAATATTGACCTGCTTTGCCAGGTTAACATCAATGGGAGAGGAAGAGACAACGCTCTGTCCGTACCCCATGGCTGCCGCCCCTATTCCCTTGTAATTTTTATCCTCTACCGGGCCAAGCAGCAGATTTTCCCCATCACACTTCTCGGCAATGAGCTTAAGGACCTCTTCATCTTTCTGCGGGTTTGTGCAACCCCAAATAATAAGCGGGACGCTTATTGCATCAAGCACCTTCCGTACGGTTGCTGCAGCTTCCTCCGGCGGAGCATCTTTATCATTGGGATCAATGGACTTGAGCTGCAGGCAGATGGCCTGAGCACCATACTCTTCGACGCATTTCTTCGCCCAGGCTGCGGGATCAGAAATAACATCCTTGAAAGGTTCTATTGCCGGTTCCGGCCAGTCATCTGGCTCTATATCCCAGATTTCCATGGCTATTATCGGCTTATTCGGCATATCCCCTTCGAATGTGTGGAAGGGGTAACAGCTTTCCCCACCAACGGTGAGCGCCTTGTCTCCCTTCCCAATGGTGATTTCCTTTATGCCTCCGGTATAGGATTCCTTCTTGATTTCAAATCCCACTTTAGCCTCCTTGAAAGTGAAAATTAGTCTCCTGAAAGCCTTCTGCCTCAACACATGCCGCGTGGTTGCGGCTTCATGACGCCCGGCCTTCCCTTGTTCATTTACCTGGTAACAGATTGTAAATTATAAACCCTTCTTTTTTCCTGTTCTAATGGCGTTTCTGTCTCTTGTCAGCCAATTTCCTTACGGCTGTCCATTCTTGCTTTCAACCTCGGGAACTTATTAACATCCGTGTGCGGGATGAACATTGCCGCCACATAGTTGTCCATGTAGGACGGAGTTTCTGAAAGTTCAAAATTTGTCATTTTTTTGGTTACCTCAACGACATCTTTACGAATAACATTGGTAAGCGAACTCATACGTGCTCCCAGCATGGAGCCGTTGCCGAGGTAAGTCACTCTGCTTGGATCAATTTCGGGGAGTAACCCGATGGTCATGGCCTTTTCCAGGTCTATGTAACTGCCGAAACCGCCGGCCAGGGTGATATGCTCAATCATATCCATGGACAGGCCAACTTCCTCCATCAGCGTCATACAGCCGCTGTAAATTGCTGCCTTGGCCCGAATAAGGTTGTCGATATCGACCTCACTGATGGATATGTCACGGTCAATCTGGGTTTCCTCTTTCCAGGCCAGGACATACTCCCAGACATCATCTCGCCGGCGTATGCGTGAAGTATCACTCTCCCGGTTAAATTTACCACTGTTGTCGATAACACCCATTTCAAACATAACCGCTATCATGGTGATCAATCCGGAGCCGCAGATGCCCTTTGCCCTGACATTGCCGATGGTAATAAGCATGGGCTCCAAAGTTACAGGATCAATGAGAAAATCTTCAATAGCCCCCGTGGCGGCTCGCATGCCAAATTCAACGCCTCCGCCTTCAAAGGCAGGCCCGGCGGAACAGGCGGCACACGCCATCCAGTCCTTGTTGCCGATGACGATCTCAGCATTGGTGCCAATATCCATATAGAGGGTTAATTCCTCCGAACGATACAGTCCCGATCCCATAACACCTGCAACGATGTCGCCGCCAACGTAGCTGGAAATCTCAGGATAAATGAGGGCGATAGCATGTTCATTAAGCTCTATGCCGATGGTTGCGGCGCGAAACGGGGGATACAGAGTCGCCGCAGGGACATACGGCGCTCTTCTGATATACTTGGGGTTAACGGCAAGCAACAGCTGTGTCATTGTGGTATTGCCGGCAATGGTAATGGTGGAAATATTCTGCTTATCTACATTGCTCTTTTTGAAAATATGCTCAAGTATTTCATTAATAGTTTTCAGGACAACTGCCTGCAGCTTCTCCAGTCCCCCAGCTTTTTCAGCAACAACAATTCTGCTTATAATATCCTCGCCGTAACTTATCTGAGCATTGAAAAGGCCCTTTTCTTCTATTACCCGCCCGGTTGCAAGATCAACCAATTGGCCATAGATTGTTGTTGTGCCAATATCGAGAGCGATTGCGTAATTATAATCCGAGGTGTCACCACCTTGTATATTTGTAACCCGGGTTTTGCCATTATCCCGGACCGGCCGGACCAGCGTGGCAGTGACATTGAAGTCGTTGTCCCGCAGAGTGTCGGGAAGTTTTCGTATGACGGGCAGGGTTAATTCCAGCTTATGCCAGTCGGCTTTGTCCCTCAGTGAACGAATAAGGCGCCCGACATCGGAAAGATTGTCGTCAGCCGTTGGGGGAGGGATCTGCAGTGAAGTTTTAATTACAGGATTGAGAAACAATCCCTGCTCTTTGAGGCTGTCGATGTCAAACTGCTGCACTGCGGCGGTGCACCTCGGCGGTGGGGCCATGCTCAGAATGGCGGAATCGATATGGGATTCAACGGGAATACGGATAGTAACGTCATCAACCACTTCAGCCAGACACGCAAGACGATATCCGTTGGCTGCGTCTTCCTCGGAAAGCCTATCACTTTTCCCGTTTGCCAATTCTCCTTCTTCCTGGATGATACGACATTTTCCGCAAACACCCTCTCCGCCACATGATGCATTTATATGAATACCTGCATTCATGGCAACCCGAATGAGGTTGGTCCCAGCTTCCACCTCTACAGTGCGATTGTGAGGCTGAAAGATGACGCTACATTTTTTCTTATTCTGCTGTTCCTGGATTTTTTCCGACATATGGATTCTTCAGTTCACACTGCCTTAAAGACTGTTTGACTTTGTGTTAACGCGAGTTGCGCCGTTTTTATGGTCACAAATTGAGTATCGCTTCGCATTCATAGCGATTCCTACATGAGATAAGATATTCTTTTCTGGTTCTATAAATCGAAGGATACAGCGTAGCTATAACCTTTTCTACGGCTAAAAATCAATGGTTTTATGATAAAATTGAGGGTTGAAAAAAATTTTAAGAAAAAGTAGCATTCAATTATACATATTCCATGGCAAGATTTGTTCAAGACAACTTCACCTTTAAGGAACATGTTGCATGAACCATAAAGAATTCTGCAGCGCACAGGACAGAGCATCTCTGCGCAAACATATGTCTGCCGTCAAAAAAAAATCTGATTTCCAAAGGATTCAATGCGTCTTGCTCCGCGCTGAACACAATATGAAAGCGGAGCAGGTGGCGGCGATTACCTGTCTTCAGGCCGGCACTGTCCGTAAGATCTGGTCGGACTTCAGGCGCTTTGGTGCGGAAGTGCTATTGGAAAAAGAGCGTGGCGGACGCAGAAACTCTTATCTCAGCAGGGAAGAAGAGTCGCTTTTTCTCAAACCGTTCTTCAAAAAAGCACGACAGGGGCACCCTATCGACGCAACTGAGATTCGGTTGGCATACGAGGAACTCGTTCAGAAAAAAATTCCAAAATCGACAATATACAGGCTTCTAGCAAGAAATGGATGGAACAAAAAAGTTGGTTCTGCAGCGAATGTAGAAAGAAGCAAAAGCTCGACGACTGATATGAAAGAATACTGGATAGAGGGCTGTGCCCAGGTACTGCACCCGAAACGTACCGGCAACATTTCACAACAATGGCTTAATCAGACACTAAGTAGCATGGTCAACGACACTTCTATTGTTTGATAAGCCATTACGTCTTTTTGCGTCTTTCCGCTTTTCCATATGCCTCGAAGGTCAGCTGGCGACACAACCCTCAATGGTATGTATTTTTGAAAGCGACAGTGTATAAAAAACTCGCTTTTCAAATATAAATAATATTTATCACCATTATTTGCACAAACAATCTTTGAAACGACCAAATGGCACAACGACGGAAGGGTATTTCCGTAAATACTACGCTTTTCTCGTCCTTATGGGCCTAGTGGTCCTCATTTATGGTTTTCCGCATTGCGATTGTTTTCGTAACTTCTCGCGCTGAACTTTACCTACTGCTGTTCTGGGTAGAGAGTCGACAAACTTTATAGCAGTCGGCAGCTTGTACTTGGCTAAACGTTTCCCACAAAAATCGATGAGTTCCTCAGCAGTAGCCGTTGAATCCCGCGCTACTACGACGAAACTATGAACCTGCTCCCCGCGGGTAGGATGCGGTACACCGACGGAGGACACCTCCTTAACCTGCGGATGGAGATGAAGAACCTCATCAATTTCCCTGGGATAAACATTATATCCACCTGAAATGACCATGTCTTTTATCCTGTCAACGATATAAAAATAGCCGTCCTCGTCCATCGTGGCTATATCCCCAGTATGGAGCCAGCCATCTTCGAAAACATTTGCGGTATCTTCGTCCCGGTTCAGATACCCCTTCATGACCTGCGGCCCCTGTATAAGCAACTCCCCTGGTTGCCCGATTACTACGTCTTTTTGCGCATCCGCCACATCGACCACCCGGCAATGTGTGTCCGGCAGAGGAATTCCAATACTTCCAATTTTTCTTCTTCCATTAAAGGGATTTATATGCGTAATAGGTGATGTCTCCGTAAGCCCGTAGCCTTCCACGATAACTGCACCGGCACTCTTTTCAAATTTCTGAAACACCTCAAGCGGCAACGGCGCACTTCCGGAGAAAAAGCCCTTAAAGCATGTCATATCGGTTTTTTGTATATCGGGATGATTCAACATCCCGATATACATTGTGGGAACCATAGCGCCGAAAGTCGGTCGATATTTCTTGATGGTCTGAAGAAGTTTTTGCGGTTCCGGTTTAGGCACCAGTATGTTTCCCCATCCCATGTAAATGGCAAAATTCATAGCTCCGCTCAAACCAAATACATGAAAAAACGGCAAGGCTCCAAGAACGACCTCCTCCCCCCTGGCAAACCCTGGGAACCAGGCGCTTACCTGCTGAACCTGCTTGCTTATATTCCCATGCGTTAAAATAACCCCCTTGGCCTGCCCGGTCGTTCCCCCTGTATATTGATACATTGCAGTATCGCTGAAGTCCACCTGCCGATTGATCTCTCTTGTGGATGTGCGATGTAAAAGCTCTCCCCAATAGTGAACATTTGAACCATTTTTGACAGTAGCGGAGAGTTTTTTACGTTTTGCCACAAGTGGAAAAAGATAATTTTGCGGAAATGGCAGGTAATCACCGATGGAGGTGATGATAATATGGGTGATCTGCGTCTTTTCCCGCAAATCTATCATCCTGTTACCTAAAAGATCCAAAGTTATAAGGACTTTAGCGGAAGAATCGCGAAATTGATAAAGCAATTCCCTGTCGGAATAGAGGGGACAGTTCATAACTGCAATAGCCCCAATCCGTAGAATCGCATAGTAGGAGATAACGCACGGTATGGTATTGGGCAGCAGTATCGCCACACTGTCGCCCTTCTCCACACCAAAATCGATCAGCGCTGTAGCAAATTTGTCGACCAGTGCATCCAGCTGTCGGTAACTCAGTTCATACCCTTGAAACTGCAGCGCCATAGTATCTGGAAAATTTGAACTGCTTGCCCGTAAAAAATCAGAAAGCAGAACTTGCTCATAGTCTATAGAATTCGGCACGCCGGTATCATAGGACGTCAGCCAGGGTCGTTCTTTGTTCGTTGCATCGCTGCTCATATCACACCTCAATATGTCCCGATATATCTGTGTTTTCTATAGTATACGTGAGCAATTACTGTTTTACAAGCAAGCTTTTCCATATCGTTATATCTGTCTTGAGAATACCGGGAAAAAATGTTTTATATAGGCTACCTTGAAAAATTAAGTAATTCGCTCGAGTTCGAGGAACAGTGAAAATAAACAGCGCAGCATATTAGTCATATGTGAGCATTTTTCTTTTCACTGTGACAAAGAAATCGGGCGTAGGAGCAATTTTGCAAGGTAGCTGTAACCGTCCCAAGGCGTCACAGCCAAACATTTTGAATAACGAGATACAATGACGAGAAAAACAAGAACACTGGCACTCAATGCCGCATTTATCCTTGTCAGTATAGCAATAGTTCTTTTCCTCCTCAAGGCTCCGGAAGAAACGACCGCCGGACTCCCCCTGGACGAAAACCATCAGCGCTTTCATACCATCACCAGCAAAAAAGAAGCGGAAAAGTATTGCTCACAATGCCATTCCTCCAATGGCTCAGCTCCGCTGCCTGATGTCCACCCTCCAGAATATCGCTGCCTTTTCTGTCATAAAAGAGCTAACTGAGCCTTTCGTCACATCTTGCACAATATGGACATCGAACTTCGAGCTTACATGAATATTGCCGGTTTACTGCTGCAAACTTTTCCGCACGATCTCTTCAACATCAGCTGAAAGTTTATCCTGCAGCAAAAAGAAACGCAGCTGCTCCTCCATCAGTGTTTTCAGTTTCAGCGTATATCTCCCATGGGAGACAAGCGGGGTGAGGAGCCGCGCGGCAATCTGCGGGTTCTTTTTATCAAGCTGAAGTACCTGCTGTACCAGAAAACGATATCCCGCACCGCTTTCATCATGAAACCTACGGTGGTTTAAACTACAGAAGGCGCCAATCAAAGATCGAACCTTGTTGGGATTATCCAGGGTGAATGCTTCATGCTGAAGCAGTTCCTTGACCCTGGTCAGTGTCGAGGGGTGCGAAGAAGTGGCCTGAATGGCCAGCCATTTATCAACAACAAGCGGGTCGTACTGCCATTGTTCATAAAATTGTTGGAAAACGCGGTTCTTTTCTTCTGTTTCAAAGCCGGACAGCGCAGTCAGTGAAGCAACCACATCGGTCATATTCCCATTTTTATTAAACTGCTTCAGACACAGAGCCATACCTTCGCTATCTTCCACCCCAGGGGTGAGCAAATAGGAGAGGCAACAGTTTTTCAAACTGCGCTTAGCCATATCCTCTGAAGAAATGGAGTCAGGCTTATCGGTGTCGCATTTTCGATATACAGCCGCAAAGCTCTCTCGAAGTTCCCTGGTCAATTGTTGTTTAATAGCTAATCTGGCCCTATGCAAGAGGTCCGGATCAATCACCTCCTGCTGCTGGGCGAGATAACTCTCGCTTGGCAGAGTGAGCGCTTTGGCAATCAAAGCCGGGTCTGCCGAACTTGTCAGGCATTGGAAAAAGGCATCTCTATATACCGTCTCCACTACAGGCGAGCCACCGCCTCGGATGACCTCCATAGCCTCGCGGACAATCGCCGCTGAAAGCTGGAAGGCTGCATTCCATCTGTTGAACAGATTGGTGTCGCAGGCCATGAGATGGGCACGTTCATCTTTTGACTGAAAGCTTGACACCTTTACAGGGGCCGTAAAATCACGCAAAAACGACAAGGTTGGTTTCTGCAAAAACCCTGTGAACTGATACTCCGCACTCGCGGTTTTCAGCTCCAGGCTGTGGCACTGCTCTTTCCCATCCGCCCGGCCCGATTCGGCGCCATCATCATCTTTGACCAGCAAACCTATATCGATTGGGATATGGAAAGGTTTTTTACTCTCCTGACCCGGTGTTGGAGGGCAGCTCTGCGCCACCTGGAGATTATATTTTCCGCTGCCCTCCTGCCATTTCTCCGCTATTGTAAGAACAGGTGTTCCCGCCTGGGAATACCAGAGTTTAAACTGCTCAAGATCCACCCCGGAGGCGTCGGCCATTGCCTCGACAAAATCATCACATGTGACTGCCTGGCCGTCAAAGCGCTGAAAATAAAGGTCCATGCCTTGACGGAAGTTTACCGCTCCTATAATTTTATGCAGCATTCGTATCACTTCGGCGCCCTTATTATAGACCGTCACCGTGTAGAAATTATTTATCTCGACATAGGAATCGGGACGCACCGGGTGGGCCATTGGGCTTGCATCCTCACGAAACTGAGCGTTACGAAGAATATTGACATCATCAATACGCTGGACCGGTCGTGAATTCATATCCGCCGAAAACTCCTGGTCGCGGAAAACGGTCAACCCCTCTTTCAGACTGAGCTGAAACCAGTCCCGGCAGGTGACACGATTGCCCGTCCAATTATGAAAATATTCATGGGCGATAACGCCCTCTATTCCCATAAAATCGTTATCCGTCGCGCTTTCGGGGGAAGCGAGAACATACTTTGAATTAAAAATATTCAAGCCCTTATTTTCCATGGCCCCCATGTTGAAATCATCAACGGCTACAATCATGTAAATATCGAGGTCATATTCCAGGCCATAAACCTCTTCGTCCCATTTCATCGCTTTTTTCAACGAAACCATGGCATGATCGCATTTATGACGATTCTGTTTTTCTACATAAATCAGCAGGGTGACCTCCCTTCCGGAACGTGTGATGAATCGGTCAGTTGCCGCAACAAGATTTCCGGCAACCAGGGCAAAAAGATAGCTGGGCTTTGGGTAGGGATCCTGCCAGATGGCATAATGCCTGGTGGAGTCAAGATTGCCCTGTTCCAGGCAATTGCCATTGGAGAGCAGAACCGGACAGGTTTTTTTATCCGCCTCGATCCGTGTGGTAAATCTGGCAAGTACATCGGGACGATCGAGATAATAGGTGATCCGGCGGAACCCTTCCGCCTCACACTGGGTACAATAGTTGCCGCTGCTTCTATAGAGCCCGCTGAGCGAGGTATTGTTCTCGGGATGGGTTCTATTTGTAATTGTCAGTGTAAATTTCTCGGGTGGATTATAAATTTTCAGCGTGTTTTTTTCTAGGCGGTACCTTTTCGGCTGAAGTGGCATATTATTAATTGCAATATCAATTAACTCAAGCTCCTCACCATGGAGTTGTAGAACACTATTATCACCGTCGTAACAGTCGTTGCGATAGAATTGAGTTGTAGCCGTTACCTGGGTCCCCAGCGGTTCGAGCTGAAACACCAGGTAAACTGATTCAATATAATAAGATGAAGCCTGATAATCTTTTCTTAAAACGGGTGTGCGGTGTGAAGCAGTCATGCTGTTTTTCCTTTTCCTTATCGCAAGAGATGATAGAGTATTTGAAAGTTGACAGGTTTTAATATTACAGTATATTTTTGTCGGCTTCTAAAAAAAACCACGAAAGCCGAAAGGTGAGCGGACAACACGCTACATAACCATATTATTCCTGCAGCTTGAAAGAGCGGGTCTTTTTGCGAGTGCATCGTTTCCACCATCCAACAATCTACAACTGCATATCGTTGCAGTCAATCACACTTACAGCGAGACGAAATATGATTAAAATCAATGAAAACTATCGTAAACTGCAGGCCTCCTACCTCTTTTCAGACATCGCCAAGCGTGTTACAGCCTTCCAGGAAAACAACCCCGATACCAAGGTTATAAAATTAGGAATAGGCGACGTCACCCGAAGTCTTCCCGGGGCCTGTATTCAAGCTTTTCATGGTGCCGTAGACGAGATGGCCGACGATACCACATTTCGTGGCTATGGTCCGGAGCAAGGATATGAATTTCTCAGAAGCGCCATTGCCAAACATGATTTCCAGGCCCGCGGGGCTGATATTTCCAAAGATGAAATATTCATCAGTGACGGCGCCAAGTGTGATACCGGCAACATCCAGGAAATTTTCTCCAATGATGCCATTATCGCCATTCCCGATCCCGTCTATCCGGTCTATCTCGACACCAACGTCATGGCAGGACGCACTGGTGATTTCAACAACGGCAGATTCGACGGTATCGTCTACCTCGACGCCACCAAAGAAAATGGTTTTGTTCCCAACCTTCCTGAAAAAAAAGTTGATCTTATCTACCTCTGCTTCCCCAATAACCCCACAGGTTCAATTATCTCCAAGGCAGAGCTGAAAAAATGGGTTGACTATGCCAGGGACAACAAGGCACTCATTCTCTTTGATGCCGCCTATGAGGCCTTCATACGCGACAACGACCTCCCTAAATCAATTTTTGAAATTGAAAGTGCCCGGGAAGTGGCAATAGAGTTCAGAAGCTTCTCCAAAAGTGCGGGATTTACAGGAACACGATGTGCCTACACCGTTGTACCGCAAGAATGCCGTGCCTTTGACAGCCAGGGCAACACCCAGCGTGTCTACGATCTCTGGAGCAGAAGGCACAATACCAAATTCAACGGTGTTTCGTATCCTGTCCAGCGGGCGGCAGAAGCCATTTACAGCGAATCAGGTAAAGCACAGGGTGCTGAACTTATCAATTACTACCTTCGCAATGCAGACCGCATACGAGAAGTAATCGAACAGTTGGGCTACTCCTATGACGGCGGCGAGCATTCCCCCTATGTCTGGATAGATGGCAAGCGCGATTCCTGGGAGTTCTTTGATATGCTGCTCAACAAGGCAGGTGTTGTCTGTACCCCTGGAGCAGGATTTGGAACATGTGGGGAGGGGTATATACGTATTTCCGCCTTTAACAGCTACGAAAATGTCGACGAGGCAATGTCAAGAATTTCCAGGCACCTCAGCTAAGCCAAACGTTCTCAAATACCGGGGTTAGTTACATTACGTCACTTCCCCCATAAGTAGTTACAATGGTAGTTACAATGAATTTTAAACGCGGGACAGTGCTCTACTGGCCCGCGCCTGATTCTACCGCAATTCAGCAGGTTTAAAATACATTTTTCTTTCTTTTCCTTCCAGTTCCCGATACTGCACAGGATATCTGTCTCTAAGCCACTGCACCACCCCGGCCACAAGATTCTCAGGGGCTGAGGCACCGGCGGTAATGCCAATTCGGTTTTTCCCTGCAAACCACTGCTC
>Ga0136557_1002096_pt1 | contig 11896 bp, 11 predicted proteins | sample AntRauTorckE6832_FD_104796 | JGI IMG/M metagenome (GOLD analysis project Ga0136557, IMG submission 104796) | Saline lake microbial communities from Rauer Islands, Antarctica - Metagenome Torckler E6 #832 | ecosystem: Environmental > Aquatic > Non-marine Saline and Alkaline > Saline | place...
ACACTATCCATCATAGCAGTATTAGTATAACCTGGTGCCACTGCATTCACACGCACACCACGGGAACCTAATTCTTTGGATAAAGTTTTTGTCATGCCAATGACACCAAATTTTGTCGCCGCATAATTTACTTGCCCAATATTTCCATATAAGCCTACAACTGATGATGCATTGATAATGACACCGCCATCATTTTCCATCATATAAATTGCTGCATGTTTAGAACAGTTAAAGACACCTTTAAGATTTACATTAATAACTGCGTCCCAATCTGCTTCTGTCATCTTTACCATAAAGCCATCTCTTGTGATCCCAGCATTGTTTACTAAAATGTCTAGGTCACCAAAGGCTTCATGACATTTTTCAATCATAGCTTTTGCTTGTGCATAGTTTGAAACATCGATCTTATAAAATATTGCATCGCCACCATTTTCTTTGATCGTCTCTACTGTTGCCTTACCTTTTTCTTCATTAAAATCTGCTACAACAACTTTTGCCCCTTCTTTCGCAAATAATACTGATGTTGTTTCACCAATGCCTTGTGCACCACCGGTTACAATAGCCACTTTTCCTTCTAATCTCATACTTTCCTCCTTATTTAATCTTTAAACCCATTGGTTCATCTATAAAAATTCTTTCATCCATCTCTTTTAGTGGTTCTGCAATTTCAGGTTTGAAACCCATTTGATTAAGAACATCTTTTTCTAAATCAACGCCTGGTGCTATTTCTATTAATTTAATGCCTTTTTTACTTAGTTCGAAAACTGCTCGTTCAGTTATATATATAATTTCTTGGCCAATTTCGTTAGCATAAAGACCACTAAATGAAATTTGTTCAACTTCTGCCACAAACTTCTTAATTTTTCCTTCATTTTGAATATTTAATTTCCCATGATTAACTGCAACTTTTAAACCGCTTGCTGTAAAAGTACCACAATAAACTACTTTTTGAGCATTCTGGGTAATATTTACAAAGCCACCAACACCAGCGATCTTCGGACCAAACTTACTAACGTTAACGTTACCTGTTTCATCACACTGGGCTAATCCTAAAAATGCAACATCTAAGCCGCCACCATCGTAAAAATCAAATTGATACGGTTGATCAATAATGGCTTCCGGATTTGTTGAAGCACCAAAGTTTAAACCACCAGCAGGTATCCCGCCAATTGGACCAGACTCAACAGTTAAATGCATTTCCTCGCCTTGACCTTCTTCAGAAGCAACGCTAGCAACACCTTCTGGCATACCGATGCCAAGATTCACGATAGCATCTGGAATCAATTCCATTGCTGCTCTTCTTGCAATTATTTTTCTTTCATCTAATTTTAATGGTTTAATTGAGCCTAAAGGTGCTCTTACTTCACCAGAATATGCTGGATTATATTTTTCAGCAAAGGACTGCATATGATTTTCTTCTGATCCAACAATCACCGCATCTACAATTATTCCAGGTATCTTTACAAGTTTCGGATCTAAAGAACCATTTTTTACTATTCTTTCCACTTGTACAATTACTTTTCCCCCTGAATTCTTCGCTGCCTGAGCAATTGATAGACTTTCTAAAGGCACAGCTTCCTTTTCACAAGAAATATTTCCTTTTTCATCTGCCGATGTTCCTCTAATTAATGCAATATCTATTGGAAATGGTTTATACCTTAAATACTCTTCGCCATCAAATTCTACTAATTCTACTATATCTTCTTTAGTAATATCATTTAATTTACCACCTTGTACCCTAGGATCTGCAAGTGTTCTTAAGCCAACATGGGTAATAACACCTGGTTTTTTACCAGCAATTGCTCTAAACATATGTGACAAAACACCCTGTGGCAAATTATAAGCTTCAATTTTATTTTCATTAGCTAATCGCCCTAAATCCGGTGCTAAACCCCAATGGCCACCAATTACTTTTTTTACTAATCCTTCATGGGCAAAATGATTGGCACCTTTTCCCCGTCCATCACCTTGACCTGCTGCATATACTACAGTTAAATCTCTTGGTTCGCCTGTTTCTAAAAATACTTTTTCAAGATTACTTGTGATTTCTTCAGGATGTCCAAAACCAACAAACCCTCCTGAGGCTACAGTCATACCAGACTGTATCATTTCTAAAACTTCACTTATTGACTTTACTTTACTCATATCATCTCCCCTTTCAATATAGTGTATTGCAAGTACTGTTCCAAAAGGAAAACGTTGTCATTTAGCCTTTTCTTTTTTTTCAGAAAAGTATGAATCTTTAATGTGTATTAAAATTAATACACATCTCCTTGTTAAATCATAGATAAAGCTTACACATATTATCATCACTAGTTTCTATGGACCTGTATGAAAATTGATACAGCCCTTTCTCGGTGTATTAATATTTATACACATGCTTTAGAAAAAACTTTTTTTTATCTCAAAAAAAATTAAAACCTTCAATTTTAACTTGAAGGCTCAAACTTAATATCATATTTTTTTATTTTATAATAAAGAGACGTCCGATGAATACCTAGTATTTCAGCGGCTTCTGTCTTGTTACCTTTTGTTTTTTTAAGGACTTCTAAAATTGCATTGTATTCTGCTTTCGATACTACTTCTTCTAAGGCATATGTGTCATCAAATACCTTCTCACCAATACTGTTAACAGTTTCAGGTAGGCTTGAAGGTTTGATTTCATGGGTTGGTGACAGATGAATACTTCTTTCAACGCAATTTCTTAATTCTCTTACATTCCCTGGCCAGTTATATCCTTTCATAATTTCTAAAGTTTTTTGATGAAAAGTCATTTCTGGTAGTTTCATTTCACTTGTAAAATCATCCAATAAATGTTTTGCAAGAACTGGAATATCTTCTCTTCTGTCTCTAAGAGGTGGAATATCAATATTAATGACATTTAAGCGATAATATAAATCCTCCCTAAACTTATTTTTCTCAACAAGTTTCAAAAGATTTTCATTTGTCGCAGCAATAATTCGAAGGTCTAGATCAATGGTTCTATTACCACCAACTCTTACCACTTCTTTCTCCTGAATCACTCGCAACATTTTTGCTTGCATTTCTAAGGGCATGGTACCAATTTCATCTAAAAAAATACTGCCGCCATTTGCCATTTCAAATTTTCCTGGTTTACCGGAATCATTCGCACCAGTAAAAGCCCCTTTTTCATAACCAAATAATTCAGACTCTAATAAATTTTTAGGAATAGCTGAACAATTGATTCTTATAAAAGCACCAAATTTTCTGCTACTGGCTTTATGGATGGCATGGGCAAACAATTCTTTTCCAGTACCACTTTCGCCAATAATTAAAACTGTAGAAAAACTATTGGCTGCCTGTAAGCCAATTTTCTTTAACTGCTTAATCTGGGGATTTTTTGTAATAATATTGTCGAAGGAGTATTTTGCTTCCTGCAACTTTTTTATTTCACTTTTATAATAATTTAAATGTTCTTTTGTTTGACTCATTCTTTTAGCCAATGATTCAAGTTCTTTTACATCTTGAAATAAAACTTTTCCAATGGCACCAATGATTTTGCCATCTTTTTTAATTGGTATACGTGTCGCAATCATGTCATGGCCTTGAATGCTTTGAACATGGCCTTTTTCTGTTTTACCAGTTCTAAGCACAATATGCATTCTTGTATTTTCTATGACATCTGTTACATGTTTACCTAGAACTTCTTTAGGCTCTAGATTTAAAAATTCTTGATAGGCTTTATTAAACTTTGTTATAAAGCCATTCTCATCAATTATAATAATGCCTTCATACCCACTATCTAAAACTGTTTCTAAGACTTCTAAGTTTTCCTCAACTTCTTTTAGGTTTTCTCTAACTTTTTGTATTTCTTCAACATCAGAAAATAAAGCAATTACACCAACCACTTCATCATTCTTATTTTTCAATAAAGTTCTATTCGTAAAAATTACCTTATCCTTAATCTTAAATTCTTCACCAATTAATTCTTTCTTACTTGATAGTACTTGGGGTAGTTTTGAATCCGGTATTAATTCTCTGATATTTTTGTTAAGAATTTCTTCTCGTTTGATACCAAAGAACTTTTCACAATAATCATTAAATATTATAATTCTTTCATTCTGATCAATAGCAATAATTGCATTGTGAATTGAATCCAATATCGGACTAACCAATTTTAAATTTTCAATTAAATATTCTGTCATTTAAACCATCCTTAATGAATTGATATAATTTTCAAAAAAATTGATAGCTATTTTAGGTTGATTTCAATTTTATAATAATTCCTTTGTACATTACATTAATAATACATTATAAATTTTAAAAAATAAAGTATTTAATTTAAATTTAACAGTATTATTTCTTGACAACAAATTCATTTCATAGTATATTAACATTGTTAATATATTTAACGACGTTAATGCCAGGAGGAAATTTATGAAAACTATTGTTGTTTACCGATCGAAAACAGGCTTTACAAAAAAATACGCCGAACTCATCAGCGAAACATTGAACTGTCCAACTTATTCTTACAATGAATCGAAAAAAATTAATTTAGAAGATTATGAAGTCATAATATATGGTGGCAGCTTATATGCATCGGGTATTTTAGGACTTAAAAAATTCAAAAAACGTTTAAAAAATCAGAGCTTAATTGTTTTTGCTGTAGGCGCTACACCACCAAAAGATGGCTTAAAAGAAGAGTTAATGGATGCCAATTTTAATGCTCATGAAAAAGAAAAGGTTAATTTTTTCTATATGCGTGGGGGTTTTAAGTTTGATAATTTAAATATTGTTGATAAAGGTCTGATGCGCATGATGAAAAGAAGTATTCAAAAGAAGGATTTAAAGGATCGCACAGCTGATGAAAAGGGCTTATTAAATGCTTATGAGCAACCAGTAGACTTCACTCAGAAAAAAAATATAGAACCTTTAGTGAATTTCTATAAGGAAGTCTATACCCATGAGAAAAATGTCAATTAAAAGAGAACGTACCCTTCAGTATTTTGTTGATGCGGCCAAAGAAATAATTGAAAGAGAAGGCGTTAATCAAGTAACCGCTAGAAAAGTTGGAAAGTTATCTGGTTACTCTTATGCAACTATTTATAATTATTTTAAAGATTTAAAAGAATTACTGGCTTACTGCGCATTCGATTATCTAAAAGCGTGTTCAAAAGAAATCATGGCAATCAATACAGAAGGATTAGAAATCATATCAATTATTCAAAAATACAATCGGACTTACTTTAAATATTTTGCAGAAAATCCAAATTTGTTTCAACTTGTTTTTCTTGAAGATTTAGAAGATTACCCTTCTCAACTCATGAACGAGACTTCTGATCCAGAAGCGGGTTATTTACTACTGAAACATTTGAACAATTGCGCAGCAGAAGGCTTCATTCGAAAGAAAGATGTAAGTATTATTCATCAACTAAATATTGCTTCAGTTCATGGGAAACTATTGTTTTTCATTAACAATCGGGACCATATGACAACAGAAGAAATCATTGAAATACTTAACAAAGAAGTTGAATTTATGATTGGTGGGGTAAAAAAATGAAAAAACTCGTAAAAATAGTGCTTGTTTTGGTAGGAATTGTGTTAATCATTTCTGTTGGATATACTTTTTATTTGAGTCGGGGCCTTGATTCAGTTGATTCAATTGAAATGACTGATGTGAACTTAAGTACTTTATCAGATGGTATATATACTGGTCATTACTCAGAAGGTCGTTGGAGAAACACAGTGGAAGTGACTATTTCAAATGGCAAAATAACTGCAATTAAGCCTTTGCAAACCGTTGTTTTTGAAAAAGAGGATGTTACAAAAGAAATATTCAAAAGGGTTATTGATGAACAAAAAATAACCGTTGACACCGTATCTGGCTCAACAGTTACTTCAAAAGCATACTTAAAATCTATTGAAAATGCATTACAACAAAAAAAGTAGCAATTAATTTACTTGCTACTTTTTTTATGCTTTTTTGCTTTTTAAAATTTCATTGGCTAAATTTATAATTTCACTAAAATCTTTAGTATAATAATCTGCACCAATGCTTTTTGCCAAATGCGGGTAATCATTAAATGCACAACCACCAACAAAAATTTTTGTATCTATTGATTCATTCTTCAAATTTTCTATTAATCGTTTAACATAAACAATATTCTTCGAAAAAGTTGCAGAAATCACAACCATATATGGTTTATTCTTTTTAATTACTGAAAGTATATCGTCTATTGGTACATCGCCACCAAAATAGTGGGCATCCCATCCATCTAATGAAAACAAATCTGCAATCATTCGAATGCCTAATTCATGGGATTCATTTTCAATAGCCATTAAAACCACTTTTTCCTTCGTTATTAGTGTTTGAAAAATCATTGGGTACAAACTTGCAATAACTGTTTGAGTAAATGCACTTACATAATGTTCATCTGCGACACTTATTTCATCTCTTTCCCACATAGCCCCGACTTCTTTCTGTGATCTTTCAAAAATATAGTAATACAAATCATGAATCGAAACATTTTGATTATGAACTAAATCAGTTATTAAAGCATTTGCTTCTCTTTTTTTCTGATTTAAAACAAGATTTAGATACTGTTCTGATTCCGCTTCTAAATATTTCGTAAAATCATTAGCTAATTTCGTCGGTTTTTCAATCTCTAAAGCATGAATCGCTTTATTTACAATCCTAGCGATATTCTTATTGGCTGTATATTTATAAATCATGTGGTTCAGTCCTTCAAGATTTCTTTCTAAAAAAACTTCTGGTAATCCATTAATTTTGAGCATTTTTCTTAACCAGAATAAATAATCAATAATAATTTCATCATCTTCTAATTCAATTGATGCTGCTATATATTCTAAGATATAATATATGTATTCAATAATCTTATCATAAGTTAAGTTAGTTTTTTCTATGGTCTCTTGATCAAGTTTAGCAATTAGATCCCGAGCAATCTCTTCTTTTTTTAAATTGAGTTCTTTAAGTTTTGAGTCCATATGATACCTCCATTCCAATTGCATTGTATCACAAAAGCATTCACAATCTTATAATCGATTTAATGTTTTATTTTGTTCATGAATATATTCATCGATTTCTTCATAACTTTTAGCAGAAAACTCAAAAACTATATATTCAGGATTAACTAATGTTATTATTTCATGAATACTAGAATCATTATAAGGTAAGTGTTGATCGATTCTTTTTATGTGGTCAACAATCTTCTGATATTTCTCAAAACCATTTGCCATTTTGCTTATGTCCTTATATTTTATAAGATGGTCTTCCTTTATATATTCCCCAGACAAAGACATATTTAAATGAATGCCTTTAATATATTCTTTTAATTCTCCTAATTCATGAATTTTTTCAAGAATATAGTCTGTTGCTTCTCTTGGCGTTTTTAAATTAGGATTGGTTATCATTAAATGAGATAGATCAAGCATAATGCCTTTCTTTTTATAATTTATTTTATCTAAAAAATTTTTAGTTTTTTCTTGATCTAATAAATTCATACCTGGCCACCACAAGTTTTCAAATAACAAATGAATATCACTGTCCTGATTAAAGGCTTGGTTCACCAGATCAGCAGTGGCATCAAGAACCGCCTGATCCGTATAATCAAACTCAAAACTGAAGGCATCCGCATTTGTTACATGACCGACATGATAAACCATGTACTCTACACCTAATTCTTTTGCACTGGTATATTCTTTCTTAAAGACATCAACTAAAGCATTGGGTTTTAATCCACCATAATAATCTTTAATTGCTTCTTTTGAATCATACATTTCAAGCAATGCTTTTTGATCATTATTATAAAACTCTAACCAAGTAGGAAAATACCTTAAGTGCAATCCAATGAGATGTTTTGGATCAATTTTATCAAGGTATCGGTCTTTATAGAGAATCAATTCAATACCATCTAATTTATGTTTATTTAAAAATTCTTCAAATTGATCCCACTGACCACCATATTTTTCTAAGTCGTATAAACTATTAGAAATGTTCATTAAATACATAAGACACCTTCCAATTTAAGTGATTCTTCTTTTCGTTTGATAACGATTCATCCATTTTTTTAGAGTATTCTTCTTACCAGCTACTGGCGTATCAAATATTAATTCTAATAAGTGATAGCTTTCTTTATTGCCCTGACCCATGACTTCTGTACAAGCGGCGCAATAATTAATTATTCTTTCACCTGCTAATTCTTTTATTCTTTTCGCGGTTATTTTTTTAGATAATTTAATATTACTCACACCAGCCATTGCGCCTAAACCGCAACACTTAGCAATTGACTCTTCTTTGTTCTCCACTTTGTATCCTAATGTCCCAACTAATCTTCTGATAATTTTCTTAATTTCCGGACTTTTTTCTACAGGGCAAGGGTCATGTATAACATATGAGTCAACAGATAAACTGGCACTATTTGAAACTTCTGGTAACCCTTCAGTTTCAAAAATATGCCATATGCTTTTTATACTTAATGCTGGATATTCTTTTTTTAGTGTATCATAACAATTTTGACAGCCAACAATTATTTCTTCAATACCCTTTGACGAAATTTCATCAATGAATTTACTCATTTGAATACTATAAGCATTTTGATGACCAAGATCTTTTAGAGGTTTGCTACAACAACTTGTAATAGAACCGATTGTGGCATCTTTAGCTTTTAAATACTTAAAAGTTTCTTCAACTAAATGTGGGCTAAAAGCTGATAATGAACAACCAGGCATGAAAGCTCTTTTATACTTGCCTTTTTCGTAGCCTTTAACTAATTTTGTTTGACTCATTTTTTGATGAAAGTAAACACCATAATGACTTTTTAATACAGCCTTTGACTTAGATGCTTGTTGAAGTTCTTTTTTCATTTCATCAAATACTTCATATAGCTTTAAACTTTCCGGACAAACTTTTTCACAATAACCACATTGGGTACAGGAAAAAGGAATTTCAGGATCAATTGATTGACTTTTTAAAACTTCAGTGAAGAACATCTTTGGAGCGATCATATATTCATTGAGCATCAAACACTCCTTAACACAAATAGCACAGGCATCTCCTTTGCATGCCTGTGCTACTTTTTTAGTTTTTTCTAAAACTACTTTTGAGTTTAGTTTATTACTCATGATTGATCTTTCCAATCTTCTTCTGCTATTCTAATATTCGTACTTTGTATGATTAGAATTAAATAAAATCCAAGAATCAAGTAACCATATACTAACAAGTTTTTAAAGAAATCAATGTTTATCACAAATAGTATTAATAAACTTATTACAATGAATAAAGCTGTTTCAATTCTTTTGAAATAACTTCTATCTAATTCTATTAGTTTTTTTAGATAAAATGCTGCACTAATCATCAACAGGATCACAATCAAACTTTGAATGATTAACCCGGTATCGGATAGAAAATGGGATTTAAAATCCAAATTCCTCTGGTATAAATGCCGCATCACTAAAGCTTTGGATTTTGTTAAGGATTGAAGATACACCAAACCTAACAAAATACTGACTTGAAAAAAATGGTTGATTATAATAACTGAATTTTTTATACTTTTGTTTATCATACAATCACCTTCTATTGCGGTACTCCTGTTTCGTATGGATTATCTGGATCATTGCTCCAACCAATCCATCCATCACTGTAGAGTGACGTATTTTCTAAACCCATGACTTGAGCATAGGTTAAAATTTCTGCTGCTCGCCAACCACTGCCACACATAAAGGCTAAATGGTTATCTAAATTAATGCCTTGTTCTAGCCATAGTGCTTTAATTTCCTTTGGATTTCTCATCGTGTTATCAATATTTCTAAAATATTGTAAAGAATAAGCATTGTCAAGACCGGCGTACCCGTAAACGGATCCTGGAATTCTTCCTTTTTTATCGTGATAAGAATAACCTGAACTTTCACCGATATGTTCTTCCCAGGTTCTATTATCTACGAGTGTGAAATTTTCATCTGATGCGAGGGCAGCTTTTAATGCCTCAATGGTCATAATGACTTCTTCATTCATGGGAATTTCGCCACCAAAGCTATCAACAGATTCTGGTTGATGGCTTTCAGTTTCAACTGAATAACCCGCCTGTTGCCAAGCACTTAAACCACCATTTAAAACACGTGTGTCTGAAACACCTATATAATCTAATACAACTGCTACCCGGTAGGCTGCCATCTGGTCCGCACCTGTTACAATAACAGTATCATCCTTCGTAAATCCATAATCCAATGCAAATTGTTTTAATAATTCAGGTTCAGCTAGCATCCATTCTGGTTCTGGTTCAATTAAATCAGTATTGATATGAACCGTACCTGGCACATGTCCCTTAGTATAAGAACTATCCTCAGGACCCCAACTGGCTTCAACAACTTTTATATTTTTTGACCCTTCAAAAGTTTCTGGTATTTCTCCATTTAAAATTGATTGAACAATGACAGCTGGGACAATTTTTTCATAATTCGTCAGTTTTTCAAGAGCTAAAGTCTCATCTTCAATCCAAAGATTTAAATCAAACATAGATAAGTTTTCATACCCTTTTGCATTTAAATAATCATATACTGCTAATGCATCAGTACCTTCTACATCATAAACAATTATATTTTTATCTTTTGTAATGCCTTTTGTCTCTAATGCTTGGGATAATTGTTCTTCTTTATTATCTGTTTCTACAGTCAGCCAATTATAAGGGAAATCTACAGCATTTTGTATATGGCCACCTGTCTGAATACCACCTAATGCCCAACCATTATAAGCATCACTGAGTCTTGCATCAACAAAAATATACTTTTCATCTGTATAGTATTCTTTGGCTTCTTCAAGGGATATGTATGGACTATCATTTGTTTCAACTTCTTCTTGGTCTGTTTCAGCTGTTGCTTCATTTTCTTTGATTTCTTCGCTACATGCTGTTAAAAGCATCATCCCTATTAATAAAATCCCAATAACAGGTGTTATTTTATTCTTTTGAAGTATGTTTTTCATTTGATCTCCTTTAAAATTTTACTAATAATCATATTTATTTCTAATGATTAATCACCATTATCAATTATAGCAAATACCTTAGAAGACATCAAATCAATACTTTTTATGGAACATTTTTTAGTATTAATATTTTTAATACCAAAAATATTGATATTATTTTGTGATAAACTATTTTCATACTTTAAAAATAAAACAACCAGATAATCTATTTTAAAGTTTTAAATAAAACATCCCAAATTCTCGAACCAATGTTATAGTTTTTATTGAACACTTGGTGATGGGTATAATGATGTTTTTTTAGAAATTTAAACATTCTAGTATTCTTAAACCATTTCTTTTTTACACTGTGGTACTCAAAGTGAATAAACTCTACCCATAGGGTATATACTATTGCACTGACTAAAGAAAAAGCTGCAAAAGTAGGATTAAAGAGGAAAATTAATGCTATAATAACACTATAGATTAATATGTTTGATACAATGTAACCAAAACTAGAGGCAACATCATTAAATGAAACCTCTCGAGTAAAAGATTTTCCTAAGTATTCTTTATGATGTTTAGATAAGTGATCATGTCCCGGTTGGTGCAGATAAATTCTATGCAGTAAGTACTCTACTAATGATGAAATGAATATTCCAAAAATAATTGCAAATATAATCATTTTAATCTCCTTTTTAATGATTATATCACGATTGAAGAAAAAACAAAAATGGAGGCATTACATAGTCAATAACCCACGACCCTAAAGGGTCGGGGCTTGAAGGAGCCCTTATTGATTAGACTAAGTTATTTAATTAACTACGTTGCGTGAGAATATATAGTTACCTGCGAATGTAATACCTAGTTTGTAGCTCTAAGGTTAATGATTAAACAATCTTGATTGGGAAGAGATAGTGTTGTTAACATCAAACCTCACGATAACATTGTCGAAGGTATCAT
>Ga0136557_1002098_pt1 | contig 11886 bp, 9 predicted proteins | sample AntRauTorckE6832_FD_104796 | JGI IMG/M metagenome (GOLD analysis project Ga0136557, IMG submission 104796) | Saline lake microbial communities from Rauer Islands, Antarctica - Metagenome Torckler E6 #832 | ecosystem: Environmental > Aquatic > Non-marine Saline and Alkaline > Saline | place...
AGCAGCCGACGTGGTGACCGGCAACACGCCAGCTCAGGCCCCCCAGCTCGAAGGGAGGGTGGAAGGCGTCAACCTGATCGCCCAGGGCATCGGCCCCGGCTTCGGTCCGGTCGTCCAGTGGGGCACAGGCGTGATGCCGCGCGCTCCGGAGCTTGACGGCTTCCGCAACTTCCTTGCACCGTTCGGTACCGGCCTCTCCGAACCCGACGACATACTGTCGCCGGGGACGATCCCCGAGACGCTGCTGCCTGCGTGGATGAGGAAGCTGTTCAACGCACTCACCGAAGGCGACATTGACGAGCGCCAGTGGAACTCGACGGTCGGCGACGCAGCGAAGGCCCTGGTCGCGTCCGGAGAGATTGCACCCAACGACCCGGACCTGGTCGAAAAGTCGGAACGCTACGGACGGTGGCTGCTGCTGGCCCGCTCGTTCGGGCAGGCCACCGGGCCTACCGGGCCGTCGGCGACGTTGGAGACAGAGCTGCCGGACCGCAACGTCAAGCATGAGGACTGGAACCCGGAGATCGACCCGTCCGGCGAGATGTTCGGCATCGGCGTGCTCGCCTCCGACTACTACCGTCTGGCGCAGACCTACGGCCCCGAAGACGCGGCGGCACGGTTCTACGACATGTACGGCGCAGAACCGTTCTTCGTCGCGCAGTCGAAGACGAAATCGCTCGCCGAACTTCCGGTGTCAACCGAAGGCGGCCGGTGGATGCGGACCAACGAAGGGGTCGTCGACGACTTCCCGGTGGTGGCAGGCTTCTTCGCCCCGACCGACGAGGACGCGGAGCTTGACTTCTCCGTCTACTCGGGGCAACTTGCCCGCGGTCAGCGGGAGTCGTTGACTCCCGCTCAGCAGACTGCCGCAGCCCAGCAGGTCCGCGCCCGTTCTATCTACAACACCGTGAAGGACCGTCTCGAAGGGCTCCCCACCGCACAGCGCGACCGTGCGTTGGCGTTGACGGAGGCGCGGCTGGAAGAGGTCCACCCCGGCTGGCGGGCGCCCGTGCTCGGCGTCGGCGGCACCCTACGTGCCGACGACAAGATCAGAGAGTTGCAGCGTGCTGTGGAAGACCCACGGCTCGCCGACAATCCGTTGACCCCGACCTTGTCCACCTACCTGCGGATCAGGGGCATGGCGTTGGCGGAGGCGGAGGCTCGCGGCTACAAGACGCTGGAGTCCGATAAGGTCGCGGACATCCGCGAACGGCTGAGCGCAGCCGGTACGGCAATCAGTCAGAGCGACCCGGTGTTCATGGGCGTATGGTCAGGGCTGCTTTCGCGGGAGGTCGAAGACCAATGACAGAGCAGGAACTTGCGGTACTTGAGGCATCGTTTGCAGGCGGGGGCAGCCTGCTCGCGGGGCAGGATGCCCCCATCGGTGGCTACGCCCCGCCACAGGCCCCTGGCGCGTCTTCGATGGCGCCACAGGACCCGAACAGGTTGGTGCCCGCCACCGAACGCCGGAGCCCCGGCTACGGAGCGCCCGTCCCGCCATCTAACGGAACGGTCTACTACGAGGGCGCCGACTACGGGGTCCTTCGCCGTATGTCCACGGAAGAACTCGGCCGCTTCCAGGACTCTCTCGTCGCCAACGGCCTGGCCCGCGAGATCATCCCCGGACGCATCGACGACAGCACCGTCGGTGGGATGCAGACGCTGATGGCTCTCGGCAACCGGCAGTCGACGTCGTGGAGCGAAGTCCTCGAAGGGATCATCCGTATCGGCGGCGTACCGGGCAGCGGCACAGACGGTGACGAGTTCGACCCGAAGCCGTATCTCGCACCCGACTACGCCTCGCTGGCGCAGACGGTCAAGTCGACGTTCCGTCAGCGGCTCGGCCGCGAACCGGACCAGGCGGAGATGGCCGAACTGGTCGGCGAACTGCAAGGCTGGAGCAAGGGCGCCTACGACGCCGAAGTCCAGTACGGGCAGGCACAGTTCGACGACGACGACGGCATCCCTGGAGTGGAGGAGCCGATGCAGGAGCTGTCCAACGTCGACCCGGTGTCGCGGTTCCAGGAGCTGTTCGACGAGCGCTACCAGGGCGAGATCGACTTCCGCGAGGACCAGGCTGCCGCACCGAGTCGGCGGGCGTCGGTCCAGGGCGCCGCAGACACTATCGCACGGATGAACCGGACGAGTTACTGATGGCTGAAGAACAACTCGGGTCGTTCATGGAGGCCATCGCAGAGCAGGAGTCGGGCGGCAACTACGGTGCCGTCGGGCCGTACACCGGGTCGCGCTACGGCCGTGCCCGCGGCAAGTATCAGATCATGGAGACGATCTGGCCCGGCTGGGCGAAAGAGGCCGGGATGGCCGGCGCGTCGTGGAACGACCCGGCCGCACAGGAACGGGTCGCCCGCTACAAGATGTCGCAGTACTACAAGCGCTACGGCTCGTGGGACCTTGTCGCGGTCGCATGGTTCGCCGGGCCGGGGCGAGCCAACACGGCGCAGCGCGAAGGTATCGGGGCGATAGGCAACATCTCGGACGTGCTCGGGACCAGTGTCGCCAAGTACGTGGCAACGATGAACGAAGGGCTGGGTCGAGGCGCCGCACCGCTCCCCGGCACAGGAGCGGGCGGCGGCGCTCCCGGTACCGGCGGCATCCCAGGCATCGTCGAGAAGCTGGGTCGCCGCGGGGAGCCGCAGGCCGCTTCGGGGGCGATGGCGAGGATCATGGAGTCGATATCCAGGCGAGCATCCGAAGGCGGCGGCAAGATACTCAAGGTGGACGCGCTGTCTGGCGACCTGTTCGGCGACGACTCGGAACTTTCCGACCCGCTCGCCCAGTACCGCCCCCAAGAGCGCGACATCGGAGGCGCCTGATGTACCTGCCGGTGGCAGGCATGAGCCCGAGCCAGTTGGCCGACACGTTCGGCGCCGACAGGGACGGCGGTGCGCGTAGACACAAGGGCATCGACATCTTTGCTCCCGAAAGCACGTCGGTCGTGGCGGTGCGCGGCGGCACCGTCGTCAAAGCTGGCACGGCAGGCAAAGGCGGCACCCGTGCGTGGGTCCGCGACGACGAAGGCTTCTACCACTACTACGCCCACATGAACCGGCTGAGCGTCAGCGCCGGCCAGCGCGTCGAGTCCGGGCAGGAGGTCGGCGGGGTGGGACGCACAGGCAACGCGCAGGGCACCCCACCGCACCTGCACTATTCGGTCAACTTCGGCGGCGGCACTTCCGAGGCGAACTCGCTGAACCCGTACAACTTCCTGATGAGCAAGCGTTCGGACCAGTTGCAGGTCGCAGCCGACGCGGAGCTTCCCGGCCAGCCACCAGCGCAACGGCGCAGCCCGAGCGACGTTATGGCAGGGATCATGCAGGCCGTGTCCCGTGCGGCGTCGGGCGACGGTGAAGGACGTATCCTCGACGTCAACGCCCTGTTCGGGCAGACTTCGCCTGCTGTCGCTACCGAGCCTCGCAGCGACGAGGAGCGCATCGCTGCACGGACCAACGATTCGCTCACCTACACCGGCACTGGCGGCTCTGACGCCGGGCTTCCCGGCACAGGAGCGGGCGGCGGCGCTCCCGGTACCGGCGGCCTCAACGATAGGAACCTCTGATGGCACTCCCAGGACCAGGGGACCGCTCCACACCTGGGGCGCCGTCCGGCGCTAGCGAAGCTGTTCTTGACCCTCGCAGGCTGTGGCGCGAGTTCAAGGCCGCGGTCGACGCGGGCCTCGCGCAGGAGATGGAGGGCTGGCGGGACGACAGGGACGAACTCGCCAACTTCTACATCTGGTACCGCAACCTCGGTCGCGTAGAGAACCACCCGTACCGCGGCCAAAGTCCCCCTTCCGAAAGCGACATGCGGGCCGCCCGCAGCGCAAGCGAGCCACCCAACCAGACCACGACCCCTGTCGACCGCTCCGACGCTGGGCTCCCCGGCACGGGGCCGGGTGGCGGCGCTCCCGGCACCGGAGGCGTCACCGACCGCTCCGACGCTGGGCTCCCCGGCACAGGGCCGGGTGGCGGCGCTCCCGGCACCGGAGGGGTTTCTGGCGGCGGTGCGACCAGCGGCGGCGGTGCGACCAGCGGCGGCGGTGCGACCAGCGGCGGCGGGGCGGTCCCGGTCGACCCTTCCCTTCCTGAGCCTGGCACGCTCAAAGGTGTTCCCGGTGGCGGCGACGTGTGGAAGGTCGGAAACGACTACTGGCTGGCCTACACGATCCCTGGCACCAACACTCCGCTCGTCTGGAAGGTCAAGAACGAGAAGGACGCCCTGAGCATCTTCGGCACCGCAACTCCCGACGCCGACCGGACGTTGAGCCAGGCCCAGTTCAAGAAGCTGTCCCCGTGGCAGCTCGGCGGACTGACCGACGAACTAGGGGCCTTCGCAGACGAGACGCACCCGTGGGAGCAGTTCATCGCCGACTTCGACAAGGCGGCGGAACTGCGTCCGTGGCTCAAGGACGTCGACTATATGGCGGTCGTCGCAACCGCCTACCTGGAGGGCCGTGAGCCAACCACCGACGAACTGGCGACGACCGACTGGTGGCGGACGCACACCGAAGACGAGCGTCAGTGGATGGAGTCGTCCGCAACGGCCGGTGCCGCCGAGATCGACCGGCGCCGCGAAGACTCGAAGCGTGCCGTTGCCGAAGCGCTACGGCAGGCCGGCATGGCCAACCCGACAGATCAAGTGATCGACCTGATCGCAGAGCAGCGACTCACCGGGAAATGGTCGGACGACTACACCGCACAGCAGGTCCGCAAGCTGGTGGACCCGTTCGCGGCTGGCGAGCTTGACAAGGGCCTGCTGACAGCTATGCGCGGCGTGGGGACCGCCGGAGACGCCCGCGCAGTGTCAGAAGGCATCGCTGCGGTGCGGGCACGGGTGCGGGCACTGTTCACCAACCGCAACACCACCATCGCTTCCGAAGACGGGGGCGAGTTCGAGACCATCGACCGCATCTCCCGGCAGATCATGTCGGGGCAGCGCAGCTTCGAGGAGGTCCGTGGCTCCATCGACTGGCGCGCCAGGCAGGAGGACGGGGGGCGGCCGGGAGGGCTCGACGTTACCCGCGAAGGTGAAGACACTGTGCGCGAGCTTGCAGCGAAATGGCTGGGCCCATCCCTCGGGGAGATGTCGGACCGGCAGGTGTCCAGGTGGGCGGGGCTCATCCGCAACGACCCGGACGCTCAGCAGGAGTTCGAGGCCACGATGCGCCAGCAGCGGCTCGCGATGCTGCCCGGCTACACCAATCAGAACCTCACCTACGAGGACATCGTCGAGCCGGTGCGCCGTCTCGCCACGAAAACGTGGGGGCGACCTGTCGACGACGAGGGGCTGCTGGTCGACCTTGCCAACACCGGGGACTACACGGAGATGGCGAAGCGGCTCCGCAAGGAGGGGCTAGCGAAAGGCGTCGCCAAGCCGGTACAGGATGCGCTGGGCGGACTGATGGGCACCAGCATGGGCGACCGCGTACAGAGGAGCACGGTATGACCCCCGCACGCAACGAGACTTGGGGAACAATCTGATGGCTACCGCTCCGGGCGACAGCAACTTCAGCAGTGAGTCGGCGGCACGTCAGCGCATCGTCGACATCTACAGGAACCGGGGACTTGAGCCGCCACCCAACATCGAAGCGCAGGTGCAGCGCGTCGTCAGCGAGGGGACCAGTTACCTCGGGCAGATTCGCTCCCACGCTGAACGTGACGCGGCGTCCGCCCCGACGCCGCAGACTGGCACAACGGGGGGCGACGCCCAGTTCACCAGCCCCGCAGCGGCACGTCAACGCATCGTCGACATCTACGCGAACCAGGGGCTTGAGCCGCCACCCAACATCGACGCGCAGGTGCAGCGCATCGTCAACGAGGGGTCCGGCTACTTCGCGCAGATTCGCTCCCACGCTGCGCGCGACGCGCAGGGTGTCGCCGACGCTGCCGAAGAACTCGACAACGAGCGGAGCCTCAACTACCGGGGGCTTGCAGGCAACATGTTCCCGTGGCTCACCCCAGGGCTGCTCGACCTGTTCGCAGACGAATGGGGGGAGACGGGCGAACCGCAGTTCGCGCTCGACAAGGTCCGCCAGTCGGCAGAGTACGGGCGGGTGTTCCCTGGTATCAAGCGGGAAGACGGCAGCCTGCGGATGTCGGAAGGCGACTACTTCGGGGAGAAGGCCGGGTTCCGTGAGGCGATGTCAGAGTTCGGCATCAACCCGGCCGACTACGAGAGCCAACTCACTGACCTGTTCGTCAACGAGGTTGGTGCCCGAGAACTCTACGGGGCGCTCGGCAACGCCTACCAACGGTTCGTTGAGCCCGGCTCCGAAGACACCTCGATGGTGCGCTCGTTCCTCGACTCGTTCATCGGCTCCGGTTCCGAGGTTGACGCGACCGCAGCCATCCGCGACTCGGCCGCCTACGACCAGGTGTTCACCGGCAACCGCCGTGAAGACGGCAGCCTGCGGATGGACGAGCCCGACTTCTTCGCGTACAAGCGCGGCTGGCAGCGCACGCTCGTCAGCTTCGGGCTGAACCCTGACGAGTTCGTCGGCCGCGGGGCGTTCCGTGAGTCGGTGGAAGGCGAACTGTCCGTCGCCGAGGTGGACGCCCGGCTACAGGCCACCCAGGACGGCGTCCTTGACCGCGCCCCCGAGATGGCGGAATGGTACGCGCAGAACTACGGGATCGACCTGACCCCCGAAGCGATCCTCGGTATGGCGATCTCCCCTGCGCTTCAGAAGGATGTGCTGGAGCGTCGCATCCTCGCGTCTCAGGTCGGCGGCGAGGCGAGCCTCCAAGGGTTCTCGCGCAACCTGGAGCGTGCCGAACAGCTTGCCCGCGCGGGGGTGGGGGGCGACCAGGCACGTCAACTCTATTCGGACGCAGCGATGCAGGTGCCGACGCTCAGCGCGTTGGCGCGTCGGCATTCCGACCCGGAAGGCAACCTCGGTATCGACGAGTTCGAGAACGCCAGCGTGCTCGGGGACGCCGGGGTGCGGCGACGCATCGGGCGAAGGATGCAGGACGAGCAGTCGTCGTTTTCGACACGCCGCAACGTCGCGGCCGACCAGGGCGGCGCGCTCACAGGGCTGCGCCAGAGGTGACGGCCGCCCCACCTTGCTCGCGCCGCCAGCGAGAATGAAGTTCCGGGCTCTTACAGTGCCGGTGGCTGGAGGTGGACCTTCACGGGTTGAAAGAGGCGTCCCGGTGCCGGGGTGACCCGCTAGGCCGTCGGCGCGACCTTAGCGCCCACTTGCGTCCGGCGTCGCGTCGCGCCATACTGTGCGCAGCAGCGGAATGGTGGCCGTCTCCCTCCGCTCGCAGGCCACGACTTCAGAGTGGCGAGACGGCAATCTGGGGGTCGACGTCCGGGGTTCCGCCCTCCCGGCCGTCCGTAACGTAGGGCGCGTACCCGTGGGCCTTGTGGATAGCGAGGCAGCCGCGATGTGCCCACGTCTCCTCATTCCATCTTCACTCTGCCTCGCCGGGCGAGTTGCGTACTCCACGGCGCTCCTCCGAACCCGACCGACGTGGGCGCGAGGAGTGTCAAGATGGCTGAGAACGACCCCCAAGAGACCGAAGGTTCTGCGCTCCGCAAGCAGCTGGAAGCTGCGTTGGCGGAGAACAAAACCTTGAAGTCTGAGCGACGTGAACGTGCGTTCTCTGACGCCGGGTACGACCCGTCGGCAGGAAACGGCAAGGCGCTCGCGCAGCTCTACGACGGTGAGGCAACCGTCGAGGCCATCCAGGCGTTCGCCAAAGACGAGTTCGGTTGGGAACCTCCCGCCGCTACGTCTGAGGAGCCAGCGGAAGACACGAAGTCCGAAGAGGACGGCTGGGATCAGCTCAGCCGGACACCAGGCGGGCAGTCTCCGGCGCCAAACGACCCCTCCTCGCTTGACAACCGGATCGCGAAGGCTCAGGCCGACGGCAACTGGGACGAGTTCGATCTTCTCAGTGCCGAAAAGGTCGAAGCCGCGCGACGCTAACCAAGAGGAGCGTGACCCCACATGCCAACCGTTGCCGCACTCGGTACATCTTTCAATCTGCCGAACTATCACGGCAGAGTCCACCCGCTCACCCCGTCCGACACGCCGTTCACGACCGCCCTGATGGGGCAGTCGGGCGGCGGCGAAGTCGACCCTGCCCGCACGTTCGAGTGGCAGACCACCGACCTGCGCGACGCCGCACAGAACACTGTGGTCGACGGTGATCGCGTAGGGACCGGCGAGCACCGCAGCCGCTCCAACGTGTTCAACGTCCTCCAGACCCACCGCGAAGACGTCGACGTGGCCTACGAGCGGCTGTCTGCAACCGGCCAGTTCGACGGTCGCAACATCGCTGGCGGCAACCCGATCGTCAACGAGGAAGCCTTCCAGATCACCCAGATGTGGAAGCAGATCAAGCGGGACATCGAGTTCTCGCTCATCAACGGCACCTACGTTCTGCCCGGCACCAACGGTACGGCGGCGCAGACCCGTGGCATCCTGGAAGCCATCACGACCAACGCCGTCGACTCGTCCAGCCAGGTCGCCACCCTGGCGACCTCCGCGAACTCCGACGACACGTTCGACACGTCGTCCGCTCACGGACTTTCGGTCGGCGACGACTTCTACATCACCGGGCTAACCGGCGGTTCGGGGATCGCAGCCAACACCCGCTACTACGTCACCACCGTCCCGACAACCACCTCCTTCACGGCTTCGGCCACGAAGGGCGGCGCGTCGCTCGACTTCGGTTCTGACGTCTCGGCAGGCAACATCTTCTCCTACGCCGAACCGGACGGTGAGTCGCTTGGCGACCTCATGCAGTCCGCATGGGACAACGGCGGGTTGCAGGAGTCCGAGATGGGCCTGCTCATCGTCAACTCCGGCCTGAAGCGCTGGCTGACCAAGGTGTTCATCACCGACAAGAACCTGGAGACTCGCAGCCGCGACGTCGGCGGAGCGAACGTCCAGGTCATCGACACGGACTTCGGTCCGCTCGGCATCATGCTGAACCGCTAAATCCCGCAGGGCACGCTTGCGGCGGTGTCGCTGGACCAGTGCAAGCTGCACTTCCGCAACGTCCCAGGCAAGGGCGTCATGTTCGCTGAGCCGACCTCCAAGGCCGGTGCCTCCAACGCCACGCAGCTCTACACGAGCGCCGGCCTGGAGTACGGCAACGAGGCGGCTCACGCCAAGAGCACCGGGTTCACTACCAACGCTCCGGCGGCTGTCTGATCGCTGGCAGGCGGGTCACGATAAGGTGACCCGCCTGCTGTCCCACTCATAGGAGGGTCGACTTGTGAGCACGGTCCTCGACGTTGCTGACAAGACATTCCGGGACTACCTGTCTCCGGGCGATGAGGCCCCGATCATGGTCGCCTTCGCTGCGGCCGCGACGGCTGCCGCGACGTCGTGGGCCTACAGTTCCGCGATGCTCTCCCCTGAGGAGCTTGACTTCCTCGCCCCAGGGACGGTTGTGGAGGCCGGCGACGGCGAGCAGGTGCTCGTCACCGACGTCGACACGGGCACGTCGACGCTCACCGTGTCGCGCGGCTACAACGGGACCGTCGCGACGGCTCACGCTGCGGGGGGGCTCATCGTCGTCGCCCCCGTGTTCGGGCGCCGCACCGTCATCGAAGCGGTCAAAGACGAGGTTGCGTCCCTCTACCCGAGCTTGCATTCGCAGGTCACCGTCACGGTTGCCACCAACGGCGAGTACATCGAGGTCCCGGCCGAAGCGATCACCCCGGTCTCGCTGTTGGTGGCTGGCGACACAGGACGGCTGTACCCGTCCCTCTACGACTTCCAGTCCAACTTCGTCCCGTCGCCCACCGGCAAAGCCATCGTGCTTCGTTCCGGGCAGAGCAGTGACGGACGCACCGCCTACTTCACCTACCGTGGCAGGTTCGCGCGTCCCGCCTACGACCGGGACGAACTTTCCGAGTACGGGGTTCAACGTCACTGGGAACGCATCATCTCGACAGGTGCGGCGCTTGCTGTCACGGCAGGCCGTGACCCTTCCTACCTGACGGCGGACTACATCACCGAAGCGCTGGAGCGCGAATCCAACCCGCCGGACACCGCAGGCAACGTCCGCAACCGACTCATCCAGCTTCGCAGCCTGTGGCTCGACCAGGCACGTTCCGAACAGGTCGCTGCCGAACCGCATCCTGTCGTCCAGCTTCCGGTCGGTGCCTGGTAATGGCCACGCCCACCACCGACAACGTCGCGAGGCCGTCCGCCCTCGGTTTCGGCTGCGCGCTCAACGGCGACCTGTTCCGGATCGGCACCGGGTTCGGTCAGGGGATGCTCATCGAGACGGCCCCTGCCGAAGCTCCCCGTGTCGACACTGCGTCGTCGCCGGAAGAGATGGTCGAAGACTACGGGCGGGTGTTCGCCCGCTCGTCGTTCGAGGGCGGGGAGGGCCAGTTCCGCGCCCACACGGAAGACGCCAGCCCGGACCGCTACTGGGATTCCCGTGGCGTGTCGGTGAGCCCGGCGGCTTCCGGCGAGTTCCCTGAGGCGACCCTCTCTCACGACACCGAACTGTTGCGGGCGTCGACGGCGACCGGCATCCGCGTTGCCACCGACGGGTCGTCGCTGTGGACGACCGACGGCACCACGATATTCCGGACCGACAACCCGACGGTCGCGTCGCCCACGTTCGCGGCGGACAGCCCCCACCTTGCGGAAGGGGCTGTCGCCGTCACAGGGCTCGCCGTGCTGGGCGACGAGCTGTACGCGGCGTTGGGCGCCAACGGCATCCACGTCCGTGGCTCTGGCGGCACCTGGACCCACTACAGCGACCTCGCGGCCGTGCGGGTGTGGGCGGTGCAGGGACGCATCCTCGCGTCCGACGGTCGGTCGCTCTACGAGATCGTCGCTTCCGGGGCTGCCCCTGCGGCGACAACGACGCTGCCGCCCGGCATGGAGTGGACGGGGGCTACCGACGCGGGTGCGGCGATCCTGGCGTCCGCCACCGACGGCTACGTGTACGCCTTCACCAACGAGGCGGGCACGCTGACGCTGGCCGGGCAGACCGAGTTCCCTGGCGAGCAGCCGACCGCCGTCGGCGCCACCCGTGGCATCGCTGCGGTCGGGACCAGGCAGGGCAACGTCGGGCGGCTGTGGGTGGGCACGCTCGACGAGCAGACGTTCACGCTGCGGCCCCTCCAACTGCTGCGGGAATGGCTCGACGACGGCTCGGGGGTGAACCGTCAGCCCTATGCGGTGCTGGCCTCCCGCAACGCGCTCTACACGGCCGTCGCGCTTTCCGGCAAGGTCGACGTGTGGCGCTACGAGCTTTCCACCCAAGGGCTCTCCCGCCACCTGACCATCGCGGCCGAAGGTTGCACGCATGGGCTCGTCAACATCGACGGTTCGGTGTTCGTCCCCGTGTGCGAGGCGGGCCTGTACCGGGAATCCGAGAAGTTCGTGGACAGCGGCTACCTGATCGGCCCGTTGGGCGACTTCTATTCGGCGTCCGACAAGTCGTGGGTGGGTGCCAGGCTGGACAACGGCGAGCTGAACGGTGCCCGCATCGAACTGTGGTACACGACCGACCCGGAGGCGCTGGCCGACTCGACGTCGACGTCGTGGCGGCGAATCATCTCGCGTACGGCAGGGACGTCGTCGGACGAGTCGCCGCTGACTTCGGTGGTCGCCCGGTCGCTGGCCGGCATGGTCAAGATGTTCCCGGACTCTGCGAAGACGGCCGCCCCGACGTTGCGTTCGTTCGCGTTCCGTGCGTTCCAGCAGTCCGGCGACGGCGACGTGATCGTGACGCTGCCCGTCAACATCTCGGACCGGATCGAACGGCGTGGCCGCATCGCAGGACGCAGCAAAGGGCTCGGCGCACGGACGTTTTCGCGGCTGAAAGACTACGAGGGCCGTCCGGTGCTGCTCACCCTCTACCGCCCTTCCGAACGTGTCCG
>Ga0136557_1002104_pt1 | contig 11871 bp, 8 predicted proteins | sample AntRauTorckE6832_FD_104796 | JGI IMG/M metagenome (GOLD analysis project Ga0136557, IMG submission 104796) | Saline lake microbial communities from Rauer Islands, Antarctica - Metagenome Torckler E6 #832 | ecosystem: Environmental > Aquatic > Non-marine Saline and Alkaline > Saline | place...
GTAGCTGGTGTAAGCGAAGCTTCTGGCGAGCATACACTGCTAAGAAAACCTTCAGTAATGGAAGGTAACCCAACTCCATTAGCTTCTTTCGGAACAGACGAAGCTTCTTCTGAGTGGATTGTTCTCGATCAGAATGACTTCTCAAATCTTGGAATGACTACTCCTACTGACGAGCCTGCTGGTCCAGTAAATGTTACTTTCATAGCCAATACTTCTACATTGCCTGATACACTTCAGACTTATCACTTCTTACAAGTGCGTGGTGCTGCTTCAGGACCAAATTCAGCTGGTGTTGAGTATGGAATTACCTGGGATGCCGCAAGTTCAGCTGTCGGTGAAAACGTTGGCGGTGATTACTGGAACTTTGAATTTGAAATGAGTCCTGGTGATACGCTTAATTACAAACTATTTGCCGGATTTGACGCCGACAATGGTGCGTATAACGGTTCAGAAACCGGATGGGAATCAGGTGATAACCGTCAGGTGATTCTCCCTGAAGATTTCGCCGGAGATACTACACTTGCTCTTTGGTATGAAACACGAACAAATCCATTTGAAGACAAAACGGATTCTGTTGGAATCAAATTCCGTGTCAATATGGGTGCTCAGGCACAAACAGGGGATTTCGATCCTGAAGCCGATCAGGTTGGAGTTCGTGGTAGTGTTAACGACTGGGGCGATAGCTTCCTCGTTCTTGAAGAAGAAGATCCAGCCGGAGCAGGTGATAACCTTTTCTATTCTGGTATTCTTTATGTGCCCGACACATTAGAAGCCGGTGAAGCTGGAGAATTCGCTTATAAGTTTGTATACGTAAGCGGAGAATCTGTTAACTGGGAAGTTGGCGACAACAAAGTTGGTCCTCTTACCAAACAGGACACCACTTTCCAGTGGAAATTCTTCAACAATCGTCGTCCTACCAATGCTCAAATCATCGACCATAAGTTACAGTTTGAGGTTGATCTTGCCGTACTTACCGGCCTTGGATTCTTCACCTCAGGTTATGATTCAGTATATGTTCGCGGTAGTATGAATGCATGGGGCAAAGCAGAAGATTATCTGATGACTCCTGCAGGTGTTGGAAGTAAATATCAGCTTACAAACACAGTAACTGAAGCAGTTGGTGCAACCGCTAACTATAAATACTACGTTCAATATCCTGATGCACGCTTTGATGAAACAAGTGAAAACTATTTCCCTGGCGTTGATATTCTTGAGCCTAAGAAGCAAGAAGAACTTGGTTACGAAGAGCCTGGTGTAACAGGTGGCGGTGACCGTCAGTATGTATTTGACGACAACGAAGATCTTAAACTCGTTGGAGCTCACTTCTTCAATGGTGTTCCTTTTGCGGGACTGCTTGCCGACTTCAACGTCGATGGTGGTGCTACTGAAGTAACATTCAGTGTTGATATGACAAATGCTACAAATTCTGATGTAAATGAAGGAACTCTCTTCAATCCGGCGTCTGACTCAGTTTGGGTATATTTTGAAACCAAATACTTTGCCTTTACTCAGGGCTTGCCTCCGGGAACAATCGGTGGAAACGCAGAAGCAGCTGAAAAGGTAAGAATGACAGATGAAGACGGAGATATGGTTTATGAACTTACCATGGCTCTGAATCTGCCAACTATTAACCATATTGGTTTTAATGTTGGATATGGTTCTGCATTTACCGCAACTGGCGAAGTAGTTCGAAATGGTGGTGGATTCGACGCAGGACGTCGTTACTATCAGTATCTCCAGCCAACTTCTACCTTCATTATTGATGATGATGGTGAAGAATTCCTCGCAGGACAGTACAGCGCTTCTTACGAACTGCCTACTCTCGACTGGGTTGCAGGAGATCTTCCATACGAAAACATGCCTAATTATGATGATCTTTCAAGTGAGGATAACACCTCTCTGAATCCGGATAAATTTGCTCTCGAGCAAAACTATCCTAACCCATTCAACCCTGCTACAACCATTAACTTTAGCCTGGCTAACACCAGCAATGTTAAACTGGCCGTTTACAATATTCTTGGTCAGCGAGTAGCAACTCTGATTAATGGCCGTCAATTGGCCGCGGGAACTCACACATTAAGCTTCGATGCTTCTAAATTAGCATCCGGTACATATATCTACCGTATTGAAGCAGGTGATTTCACCTCAACTAAGAAGATGACTCTTATTAAATAAGATTATCATCATTCGTTTCATAGAAGGATGCAGTCTTAACCGGCTGCATCCTCTTTTTTAACTTCTTTACGAAAGCGCTTACATTCCATTGGCTACTATATACGATATCGCGAACGAAGCAGGTGTTAGCATCGCAACGGTATCGAGGGTTTTTAACAACAGTAAAAGTGTTTCAGAAAAAACACGTGTAAAAATCCTCGAAATCGCTGACCGTGTTGGGTACCACCCCAAGGCATTTGCTCAGGGCCTCGCCCGCAAGAATTCAAATATCATTATGGCTTTGGTGCCTGTTATTTCCAATTACTTCTTTATGGAAGTTCTTGGCGGAATTCAGGATAAGCTCGCTCAGTATAATTATGATCTGAACATCTTTAACATCACATCTGATAATTCAGAACAAAAAATAGCACAACAGGTCGAATATGTCCTGAAAAAAGGTATGGCCGACGGTTATATGCTCATCTCTATTCATCAGGATACGCAATACTGGCAACGTCTTAAATCACTTGATTTACCAGTTGTCTTAGTTGATGAATATCATCAAAATTTTGACTCTGTTTCAGTTGATAGTGTGGAAGGGGCTTATGAGGCAACTTCTTACTTAATAACAAAAGGATTCAAAACTATCAGCATGATCTCCGCCTCGCCCAACGCGAAACCAATTATTGATCGTGTGAAAGGGTATAAACGAGCACTCGAAGATTCCGGTCGATTGGTGAATCCGAAATATATAGTAACGGGTGATGAATCTTACCGTGATGGGTTTACTGAAGAAGGTGGCTATCAGGCGATGAAGACAATTCTACATAACTTCCCTGAAGTGGATGCTTGCTTTTGCGCATCCGACATTCAGGCACTTGGCGCAATGAAAGCGATGAGAGAATCCGGCAAATTACTTCCCCTCATTGGCTTTGATGATATTCCACTCGCTCAGTATGTGGGAATTTCTACTATGCGTCAGCCTATGTACGATATGGGAAGTCTGGCTCTCGAAAAACTCATTAATCGCATTTCCAGTCCGCAAAGCAATATTTCACATACCGTTTTCTCCCCGGAACTGGTTATTCGTGAACAGAATTTTGAGCCCGTAATCGACTAATTTATCGCTGTTATGCTCCGAATTTGTACACTTATTGTTGTGATTCTGTCTCTGAACAGCTTTTTTCCGTTTTCCCTGCACGCGCAAAACAATTTCAATGGACAGGTTTGGTATCAGATTTTTCCAGAGCGATTCGCAAATGGTTCTGATGAAAATAACCCCACAGCTGAACACATAGGAGAAGGTGAGAATTGGGAAATCAGTCGGTGGACCAAAGATTGGTATCAGCGTGAAGATTGGGAACAAAGAGTTAGTACCAATTTCTATGATTTTGCCACAAAGCGACGATATGGCGGTGATTTAGTTGGTGTTGTCCAAAAACTCGATTACCTGAAAAGCCTTGGCGTGGATGTTATCTATTTTAATCCCGTATTCGACGCTCGTACCATGCATAAATACGACGCCACTCACTATCGACACATCGACCGATTCTTTGGAACAGATCCGGCAAAAGACACCAATATCATTGAATCTGAAAAACCCGCCGATCCTGAAACTTGGCAATGGACAACAGCTGATTCTGTTTTTTTAAATCTTATAGAAGAAGCTCACGCAAGAAACATTAAGATTGTCATCGATGGCGTATTCAATCACACAGGACGTGAATTCTGGGCATTTCAGGATATCATAAAACATCAGGAGAAATCGGAATTTGCAGATTGGTACGACGTTATTTCGTTTGATGATTCCGCTACTGAAGAGAATGAATTCGACTATCACGGCTGGTGGGGATATAAAGGATTGCCGGAGTTTAAAGAGAGTGATGAAAACATGAATCCCGGTCCGAAACAGCACATTTTTGAAATCACACGGCGTTGGATGGATCCTAATGGAGATGGAAATCCCGAAGACGGAATTGATGGCTGGCGCCTCGATATGGCAGAGGATGTATCACAAAATTTCTGGCTCGATTGGCACAAACTGGTTCGGGATATAAATCCTGAGGCTATAACAGTCGCCGAAGTGTGGGATGACCGGGCGGTTTTGTTCATCAAAGAATACGGGTTTGACGCCGTGATGAATTATCGCTTCACTAAAGCCACGCATAAATTTTTCATTAAGCAGGAAACAGACGCAAATACGTTTCGGATAGAATTGACCCATTTGCTTAATGACTTCGATCACCCCACGAACCTGAAGCTTTTGAACATGATGGACAGTCATGATACAGAGCGCCTGGCAAGCATGATTGTAAATCGGAACAGAGATTTTAAAGAGGGATCAAAAATCCGGCAGGTTGAAGACACATACGATGTCAGGAAACCCAACGAAAGTGAAATTAAGTTACAAAAAGTGATCAGCGCTTTTCAGTTCATGTGGACGGGCTCGCCCATGATCTATTACGGAACTGAAGCCGGAATGTGGGGAGCGGATGATCCCGACGACAGAAAACCTATGGTTTGGCCTGAATTAGAGTATGATGATGAAATGAATCATCCATTCAGTCGTTACAAAAAACAAGACAAGGTCTCATTTAATCACGATCTGCATCAACATTATCAACAGCTTGCAGAGCTGCGGAAGTCGGAACCACCAATTATTTACGGTGAGGTAACTGTTTTGCACGCGGCTGGAGATCTGTTGGCATTTGAGCGGTCGATCACCAAAAAAGATTCAGGAGAAAAAGCATCTGTAATTTTTGTAGCCAACCGTTCAGCAGAAACAAAATCTTTGACAATCAACCATGCAAAGCACGAACAAAAAACCATAACCAAATTATTGGGTAACACTTTGGAAACAGAGTGGAAAGAGGGCGGGATGCACATCAAACTCGCACCATTCAGTTTTACAATCTATAAATTTGACTAAATCATGAAATATCTAATTACCATATTATTAACGCTTTCCCTGTCCATTCCGGGTATAGCGCAAATTGTGTCCACAGATCCGGCATTCCCGGCGACAAATAAATCTGTCACCATCTTTTTTGATGCCACAGAAGGCTCAGGCGGACTCGAAGATTTCACCGGTGACGTGTATGCGCATACAGGTGTTATTACAGACCAGAGCACAACCGATTCCGATTGGAAATACGTCATTGCTGATTGGGGAGTAAATCCCGATAAAATCAAGCTTGAGCGTCTTGAACCCAATTTATACAAATTGGAAATTTCACCAAGTATCGCTGAATATTATAGTGTTCCCGAAGGAGAGACTGTCCAAAAAATGGCATTTGTGTTTCGTAACTCCGATGGTTCCCGCGAAGCAAAAGCTGAGGGTGGAAATGACATTCTCGTTGAGGTATATGAAGCAGGAATTACGGTTCGGTTCGATACTCAAAACAGCTATCAATTTGGGACAGATGGTGAAACCATAACGCTGCGGGGTATTGCCTCTGATACTTCATCTGCGGTAACGCTAAGTCTGCTTGATGAAGATAATAACGAGCTGGCTTCTGTTCAGAATGACACGTTGTTGTATGATTATACAGCAACCGCCGGCGTAAAAACGGATTTAAAACTGGTGGGATCGCTTGAAGAAGCAGCTGATACCGCAAACTATTTTGTAATTACACCTTCCGCAAAAGTTGATACCGATCGTCCCGCTAATCTGGAAGATGGAATTACTATTGTGGATGACAATACCATCCATCTCTCACTTTTTGCTCCACACAAGGAATTCGCCTATCTCATTGGTGATTTTAACAACTGGGAGCCACATCCTGATTATGAAATGAATGTGGATGTTGTAGATGAAAACAGTCAATATTTCTGGCTGCCCTTAGAAAACCTGAGTCCTGATGAACAATACGTCTTTCAGTATTTTGTGGATGGAGAAATTCGTGTGGCTGATCCCTATTCAGAATTAGTTCTTGATCCTTCAAACGATCAATACATTCCTGAGGAAACTTTTCCTAATTTAAAACCATATCCATCAGGAAAAACTGATTTTGCAGTTTCTTTAGTGCAAACGGTAAAGGAAGAATATGAGTGGGAAGTAACCGATTTTGAGCGCCCGGCCAAGGATGAACTCGTTATCTACGAATTGCTGATTCGTGATTTTGTGGAAGCCCGAAACTACCAAACTCTTATAGATACGCTTGATTATCTCGATCGACTTGGAATCAACGCCATTGAATTTATGCCAGTCAATGAATTTGACGGAAACCTGAGCTGGGGATATAATCCCGCATTCCACATGGCACTCGACAAAGCTTACGGTACGCCAAACGCTTTCAGGAAATTTGTTGATGAAGCTCACAAACGTGGAATTGCCGTAATTATAGATGTGGTTTACAATCACGCTACCGGTTCATCTCCGCTCATTCGTCTTTGGAATGAAGGAGATTATGGCAGGCCAACGTCTGAAAACCCATACGCTAATGTAACAGAACGTCACCCTTATAATGTTTTCAATGATCTGAATCACGAATCGGAAGCAACTAAATACTGGCTCGACAGAGCGAACGCCTATTGGTTAGAAGAATACAATATTGATGGTTACCGCTTTGATCTCACTAAAGGATTTACGCAGGTAGATTACAATGGAGATGTCGGGGCATGGTCAGGTTACGACGCCAGTCGTGTCGCGCTGCTCAAACGCATGGTGGACAGAGCCTGGGAAGTGGATGATACAGCCTATATGATCTTCGAACACCTTGGCTCCACTAACGAAGAGAATGAACTTTCAAACTACGGCATTATGCTATGGGGTAAGATGACCGAATCTTACAACGAAGCTACTATGGGCTATAATTCCGGTGGAAGCTCTAATTTTAGTGGAATATACCACACAAACAGAGGATTTGATCTTCCTCATTTAATTGGATACATGGAAAGTCATGATGAAGAACGGCTCATGTACAAAAATGAGCAGTTTGGCGCCATAAGAGGTGAATATTCTGTAAGAGAACAAGAAACTGCTCTTGAAAGAATGGAAGCAGCCGGAGCATTTTTATTCCTCGTACCCGGTCCTAAAATGCTGTGGCAATTTGGTGAATTGGGATACGATTACTCCATCAATTATCCCACAGACACTGACCAAAGCAGAACGGGAGAAAAACCTATTCGCTGGGATTATCTGGAAAACGAAAGCAGAGTACGTTTGTACAAAAACTGGTCAGCTCTTATTAATCTGAGAATGGAAGCATCTGTTTTCCATGACACACGCACGAATGTGCAGATGTTTGTCGGTGGTGCCATGAAAGAGATATACTTCTCATACGATAATGATGACGAAACAGAACGCGCTTATGTGGTCGGTAACTTCTCTGTAGATACACGGGATATTACCCCTGGATTACTTGAGGGAACCTATAAAGAGTTCTTTACGGGAGATACACTGGAAACAGATACAGAAGTCACTATGACGCTTTTACCGGGAGAGTTCAGAGTTTATACTTCTGAAGATTACGGTATAGCAGGAGTTGAAAATCTCCACGTGACGCCAATCGAAGACGATTTGACCGGAAATCAACAGCCGGTGACAACGCAGCTGAAGCAGAATTATCCCAATCCATTCAACCCGACCACAACCATTCCGTTTGCCATTGAGCAATCAGGACAGGTGTCGCTGAAGGTGTATAACATGATTGGTCAGGAAGTGGCTACGCTGCTTGAGAATCAGTCATTCAGCGCCGGACAGCATCAGGTTGGGTTTGATGCATCTGAGTTTTCATCAGGCGTATATCTAATTCAAATGAGAACGGGAGCTCAAAGCTTCACACGCAAAATGACGTTGATGAAATAACATCAGCTGATCTTTAAGACTTATAATCTCACTGCAAAAGGCTTCAGAAAATATATTCTGAAGCCTTTTGTGCGTTTGGGGAGGTATAATCCCACATTAAACGGGACGGCAGAGCCTCCGACCGGCCGGCGGACCGGGAGGGTTATATTGTATCGCTGTTTTTCAACTACATCCAACCCGTCAGACGGGGACCCAAGCCCCACCCAAAGACTTTCAGAAGTCACCATACCGAAGGCTAAAAAATTAATTTAAAGCATTGGAAATAATTAAAATGACTTCGGAAGTCGAAAACCAGAAATGGCAATCAATTTTCAAGTAGGTTTTGTGCTATTGAAGCAACAAATTGTCAAAACCCGTCAGACGGCTCATCGTGGAAATAACGTTCTGTCTCCGGGCGTGATGGTTAATTGGTGTGAAGTTACAAGGGCAATCAGCCGTCAGACGGGGACACAATTCCCACCCAAAGACTTCAGAAGTCACCGTACCGAAGACTGAAAAATTAGTTTAAAGCATTGAAAACAATTAAAATGACTTCGGAAGTCGAAAACTCAGCCATTGTCAACATCTTCTAATGCTGTATTCAGCGGGACGGCAGAGCCTCCGACCGACCGGCCGGCGGACCGGGAGGATTATATCGTATCGCTACGTTTCAACTACATTCAAACCCGTCAGACGGCTCAAAGTGGAAATTAATTGTTATCCCTGAGTTTGTTGTTTAAATAGTGTGAAGTTAAAAGGGCATTCAGCCGTCAGACGGGGATCCCCACCCAACTTCACTCCAACTCCTGAGCGGGAATCTGAACTTTGAAAACGCCTCTGAGATCACCCTCTTTATAACCGGTAGCACGATCGGTCGGATAGCGCTCGTTGATAATCGCCAGTACCTCATCATTAATTTGTTCCTTCGGTCCGTGACAATTCAGACATAAAGTTTGCGTATAGATAGGTTTATAATAGTTGAAGATTTTGGTTTCACTATTCGACTCCACTTTTTGCAGATAGGATTTCTGGTCGGGATGATCTTTAAAATAACCTATTGCCGCCATTTCGTACTCACCTGCTGTATTTTTAACATTCCGAGGCATATCAGAATAGCGTCGTACAGTGATATTTTCATTTAAAGGAATATTCACCTCGTTGGTGATTTGTTGCGCCTGAAGATTACAAAAATCAACCGCTCCGGCCGGACCTTTATCTTTTATAGCGGATTTTAGTGTTGAACCCAGCTCTTTTTGCAGTGCGTTTACGTAAATATCTCCGGTCTGCTGAGCTTGTTTATTTTTATCAGGTTGGTAAAATTGGTAGCTGAGGTATCCTACAAGGATAAAAACACTCAAAATCAAAGCAAGCTGATTCAATTTTTTCATATCCTGTTATCCGTTTAAATGTGTATTGTTATCTTAGGGGGCAGTCTGTTAAAATGTGTCGCATTCTGAAACTGCATTACTGAAAAGTTATGTATAAACTTATCAAAAATAACCCACTTTCTTTGTGAAATCTCCGTTAAGCTACCTTTTTGTCTCAATTATATTATTGATTGTGTTTTCCAGCTGCTCTTCAAAATACATCTGGACAGACGTAAACAGAACCGCACCAGCTATACAAAGAAATACGGTTGAAGGAGAGATGATCTCATTTCCGGATGAAGGCCGGATTACGGTGATACACTTTTTTACGATCACTGAACCCGTTTCACGAGCTTCTCTAAAACCATTTCAGGAAGTGTATGACAGGTTGGATAAGAAAAATGGTGTTCAGGTATTGTCGGTGAATGTGGGATGGGGAGTTTCTGAAAGTCAGCTTAAAACGGCGTTATCCAAAGAAAATGTAACTTATCCGGTAGTATTTGATGGACAGCGAATGGTTCAAAATAAGTTTCAGGTGAGCTCTGTGCCACAGACCGCTATAGTGAATAAAAATGGTATAGTTGATTGGGTTATGCACGGATATCGCGATGATATTGACTTTGCTCAAAAGATAATCAATAAAGTGAATCAACTTTAAACTTGCTCAACCGTCAAGGTCCAGTCGTTTACCAAGATTAGGATTGTTACCGTGATGATGTTCCTCATGTGAGTTGTCTTCATTTTCCCCTTCAGAAGAGCGATCTTGTTTTCGCTTCTTATATTGTTCTTTCAGCTCTTCAAGATGCTCCTTTCTTTGCTGATTAGCCTGCTCACGCTTTGCTTCATCATCATAATCATGCTTATGCGACGGTTGCTTAGACGATCTGCTTCGGTGAATTCCATCAATCGGTTCCATAACATCCCTGAATTTATTATTACCTGATGTACTTATTATCGTTAAAAATAGCGGAATATTAAAAAGAAAAATCACGATACACATCCCATCTCACGGCTGAATAAAAGGGGAAATAAACCTCCACCCAAAGACTTTAGAAGTCTAAAACTCAGCCATCGTCAATATCTTCTAATGAAGCATTCAGCGGGACGGCAGTGCCTCCGACCGGCCGGCGGACCGGGAGGACTATAAATCGGTTTGTCATGGATAAACTAATCTCATGGCAAACCCTACAGACAGGGATTCCCACCCAAAGACTTCAGAAGTCGCCGTACCGATGGTTGAAAAATTACCTTAAAGCATTGAAAACAATTAAAATGACTTCGGAAGTCGAAAGTCCGAGCATGAATAAAACGTTTGTTTGGCATTGCCGGATTTAGTGTCTGATTAGTGCGAAGAAGCCAGAGCATTCAGCCGTCAGACGGGGAGGTATCATCACATCCCCACCCAAAACTAAAATGGGAAATCCCAGTTTGTTCTGTATTTCTCAAACCAGTACTTCATACCCTCAAAAATGAGCATGGGATCGTACAGTGCATCGGGAAAAAGTGGTAGAATTCGATCAGCATCACCGCCGGTTACTACCAATCTGGGCTGTTCTATTCCATTTAGGGCAAGTCGTGTGCGGGCTCGTCCCACTAATCCGGTCACGAGCGATTCAAACGCCCATTCCATCCCTGTGTTCACCGATTCCCGGGAAGATTTCGCCGGGAAAAATCGCTCCGATTCGTTCGGCGGATCTGAAAAAAAGGTGTGAGTTTCAGGAAGAGAAGGTGTTACCTTTTTCATTCCTTCTGTAAGAGCGCGATAACCCGGTGCGATCAATCCGCCATAGAATTTGCCTTCATGTATAATGTGATCCACCGTGATGGCCGAACCCGCATCAATTACCAGGGTAGGTTCTCCGGTTAGAGCAAAAGCACCAAAACCGGCTAAGACACGATCAACACCAAGTGTTTCAGGTGTATCATAATTAATGAAATCAGGCGGAAAATGATCGGTGGTGAGCATCAGACAATTCTCAAGATCTTCTTCCCTGTTTTTCAGAAGCGGATGAACGCTTGATAAAATGATTAAATCTTCATCATCAAATGCCTGTAATTTAGAAAAGAGAAATTCGTCAGCCTTAAAACGCTGAACAATCTCCCATTCTTCAGAATTATTGAAACGGGCAATCTTTATATTCGTGTTACCAATATCAGCAAATAGCATTAAAAGAGAATAAATCAGGTTGAATGAAGGTTGTAATTACCAATTAGCGTCCTATAGTATAATGATCGCTATAAATTAAACCTTTATTATTTGTCAACAACGTGAATTAATAAATTCTAACGAGTAAACATTTCAGTATGAAATTACAGAATAAATTAGCCATCGTAACAGGAGCAAGCAGCGGAATCGGAGCATCATTTTCACAGGCGTTGATTGAGAAAGGCGCAAAAGTGTATGGATTGGCTCGTTCAACCGACAAGTTGCAGAAAATTCAGGATAAGCTCGGAGATGGATTTATGCCTGTAACGATGGACATCACAGATTACAAAACATTGGATGAGTGGGTTGATAAAACGTTTTCAGAAGACCATCGTCCTGATATTTTAATTAATAAC
>Ga0136557_1002105_pt1 | contig 11866 bp, 7 predicted proteins | sample AntRauTorckE6832_FD_104796 | JGI IMG/M metagenome (GOLD analysis project Ga0136557, IMG submission 104796) | Saline lake microbial communities from Rauer Islands, Antarctica - Metagenome Torckler E6 #832 | ecosystem: Environmental > Aquatic > Non-marine Saline and Alkaline > Saline | place...
TTTTCATGGGTATCTGCAGCCCGGACGGCTGCAGCTAAGCCCCCAGGGATGGGTTTATGGCGTCCCATGAAAACAACACGGCAGACTCCTGGGTCGATCAGCTGAGCTTTGTTGGTAATCAGCTTCCGTTTTGGCTAAAAGAATGTGCCGATAATTGACCAAAAAAGTTACTTTTAGAATAAAGGCCGGGTCCGCCCGGTTGTGTCGCTGAATAGTTACTATCTTGCAAGCATCCGGCAAGTGTGGTAGTAAAAGGTGCATTGCCGTGTAGACAGGAGCGCAGGAGCGGTCCGGTTTTACTTCAAAGTAGCCACAAAGTAGCCGTAGCCTTAAGGTACTCCTCGTAGGAAGTCCTCGTATACTCCACCAGACAGCCAACACTGCTAACGTGACCTACAGGGTGTATTGTTTCCTGCAAGAAACAAATACATGACGCACTCCCCGCTTAAATGGAGCCCTGAGGGAAGAGGTTTCTTTATAGGAAAACAAACAATAAATACAAATACTTGACTACATTATTTCGTTAAGACATATAACGAAAACAGCTGTAGAGCAGATAGACGATTATGGAAACACGCATATACCGGGAGATCCCCTACAACTTCACCTCAGCCGATGACAAACTGATAATCAATCAACTGTTCGGCCCCGCAGTCTGGGACAGCTTAGAAGAGCTTCGTTCACAGAGAATTACCGGAAGATCGTCCCGGCTGGTCATGCGCTTTATTGGTGATCTATTCATTATGAAGCGCAACCCCTATCTCTATCAGGAACTTATTGACTCGCCCCTGCGCCGCAAAAGCTTCTTTGCAACCGCGGAGACGGATCTTCGGGTAATCGAAAAAGGGGTGCAAACCGCCGGTGTCAGCGAGGCCAGGAGCAGCAAGGTCTTACATCTCGTTGCCACCTGCCGAAAGCAGCTCCAGACCTTGAAAAAAAATATCAGCGAGGCCAAGGCCAGGCGAACCAAGATCCGCAAGCAGCTCGGCGACATTGTGGGCCGGGACGCCGTCTTCTTTGACCCGTTCAACCTTATCGCTCATGCCACCGACGCCACCGACTGGCGGCTCTGCCTGCCTGTCGCGGTGGTGTACCCCTCCCGCGAAGCCGAAGTGGCCCCTCTGCTGGCCGCCATTCAAGAGCTGAAGATGCATGCCATCCCGCGTGGTGCCGGTACAGGACTCACCGGCGGCAGCGTTCCCCTGAGGGAGAACTGTATCGTCATCAATACGGAGAGACTCAACACAATCCACGGTATTCGGCAGGTCAATCATCTCGAAGATGATGCATCGCAAACGGTTGCCATCCTCAAAACCGATGCCGGCGTCATCACCCAGGACGCCATGGCCACGGCAGCACAACAACATCTTGTTTTCGCCACTGACCCCACCAGTGCCTGGGCCTCCACCATCGGTGGCAATATCTCCGAGAACGCCGGCGGCAAAACCGCGGTGCTCTGGGGCACCGCCATCGACAATCTTTATTCCTATTCCATTGTCATGCCGCAAACGGGGTTGTGCCGCGTCACCCGCATCAACCACCCGCTGCGCAAAATCTTGCCCGATGACACCGTGATCTTCGAGCTGACCAGCGAGGAGGGCAGTCTGCGCCGCCGGGTCGAACTCAAGGGTGACGAGGTACGCAAAAAGGGATTATGGAAGGATATCACTAACAAGGCTCTAGGCGGACTTCCAGGTATCCAGAAGGAAGGAACCGACGGCATCATCACCTCGGCGGAGTTCATCCTGCATAATGAGTACCCCCGAAAACGCACCTTCTGCATCGAATTTTTCGGCGATGACATGGATGAGGCAAGCCGCGTTATCGTCGAAATATCCGAGCAATTCACTGACAACGGCGAAGAGGCGCTGATGGCTTTGGAGCATTTTGACGAGGAGTATATCAAGGCCATCAATTACAAATACAAGGCGGCCCGCAGTGAGCGTCCCAAGGCGGTACTCCTTATTGACATGGTCGGCCATACCGATGAACAAATGGAACGAGGGCGGCAGCGCTTCAAGGACCTCCTTGCTCCCTTCGTCAACACCGAGCTTTTTATCGCCAAGGATGCCGAGCAAGCAACACGCTACTGGCGGGATCGCAAACGACTCGGCGCCATTGCCGCACGCACCAACGCCTTCAAACTCAATGAGGATATCGTTCTGCCTCTGCCCGCCCTGGCCGAATTTGCCCGTTTTGTCGATGATTACAATCTCAGCGAGGATATCCATAACAAAGAACTCTTTATCGCGGAGGTCCTCAATTATCTGCAAACAGCCGTGCCCATAGAAGATCCCGACTGGCTCAAGGCCAAGCTGCCCACGGCAAGTGCGCTCTGCGACGCCACCCTGGAAAAGCTCAGCCTACGCTCTCGCGAGGCCTATCGACATGAAATTCATATAAAAAGATTAATGGATGACCTGCTTGAGCTTTTCCAGGGGTACAGCAGAGTCAGTGGACATATCAGGAAACTCTATGACGACGTACGCCAAAAGCGCATCGTTATTGCCACCCATATGCATGCCGGCGATGGCAATGTCCATGTCAATATCCCGGTTTTTTCCAATGACCGCGGCATGATGGAGCGGGCGGAAACGACCGCCGAGGCCGTCATGGCCAAAGCGGTGGAGCTTGACGGCGTGGTCAGCGGAGAACACGGTATCGGCATCACCAAGATGAAGTTTCTCGAACGCGACAAGCGGGCACAGCTTCGCCAATACCGCGGTGAAGTGGATCCAAAAGGGACCATGAACCCGGGAATGCTTGAAGACCCCACTATTATAGGGAAGGTTTTCACCCCTTCCTTCAACCTGCTGGAACTTGAAGCCCGCATACTTAAACACGGCTTCCTTGAGACACTTTCCACCAAAATCGCCAAATGCGTGCGCTGCGGCAAATGTAAACCGGACTGCTGTGTGTTCATCCCGGGTGAAAACGTCTATTTTTATCCACGCAACAAAAACCTTGCCATAGGATGCTTGATAGAGGCATTGCTCTATGACATGCAGCGCTCCCATTTTCCTCGCTTCAACCAACTCAAGAATCTGCGTCAGATTGCGGACCACTGCACCATGTGCGGTAAATGTCTGGCCCCCTGCCCGGTGGATATCGATACCGCGGAAGTATCGGTTCTGGAGCGCGAGATTCTGGCAGAAGTGGGATACAAAAAGACCCCAGTGGCAACGGCAATGTCGCTCTACTATCTCAAAAACAGGAACAAAACCTTCAACGCACTGTTCCGCAAAGGTGTGGTGAACTGGGGCGGCAAGACCCAGCGTCTGGCAGTCAAGGCTCTGCAGAAGGCTCCCGCGGAGATCACGCGCAACGGCTCTCAGCTCGCCTCGATGCTTACCTCTCCAATGGTGCCGCCTTCGCCGACAACCCTGCGGCATATTCTGCCCCGCTGCGCCAACAGTGAGGCGCTTTTACTGCGCCCAGCCACGCCGCCGGTGAAAACCGTCTTCTACTTTCCCGGCTGCGGTTCGGAACGGCTCTATGCCGAAATTTCCATGGCTGCCCTCTATACCCTGCTTAAAACAGGCGTCCAGGTAGTACTGCCACCGCCCTATCTGTGCTGCGGTTTCCCCGCGCAGGTCAACGCCCAAAAGAGCTCTCACAACACCATCATCCTCAGAGACACTATTATTTTCAGCCAGATCAAAGAGATGCTCGGACACATAAAGTTCGACGCGGTGGTCATCAGCTGCGGCACATGTCGTGAGGCGCTGGACAAAATCGGCTGCGAAACCATCTTCGGCTGCGACCTTGTCGACATAGCCAGGTATACCTTCAACAACACCCCCGATCTCTTTGCAAAGATCCCCGGCAAGCATCTCTACCATACCCCCTGCCACGATTCACTGCAGGGTGACGGCGCCGGATTGCTCCAGGATCTTGGCGGCGATGCCGTAAAGATCCCCGGCTGCTGCTCCGAAGCAGGCACCCTTGCCATTTCGCGGCCCGATATCTCTTCCGCCATGCGCAAGAGAAAGCGAGAAAGTATTGCTGAAAATTGCCGTGACATCAACGGTGAAAAAACCATTCTGACCAACTGCCCTTCCTGTATATCGGGGCTTGGCAGAAACAGCGACATGAACGTCACCCCACAACATCTTGCCGAAACGCTGGCACTGGCCTTGGGCGGAACAGGCTGGACAGCAGAGTTGGAAAAACTGGTGGCTAACAGTGAGAAGGTGACGTATTAGTAACTACTGATATGGAAGCGACGTAATTAAACTCCCCCCGGCATTTGTAACTGCTTGCAGGGTGCCGGAGATTCTCGCAAGCAGACAGGGGAAGCGTATTGTTATACGTAAGCTAGGCTGATCGCGGGAAGATCTGGTGCCCTGTGAGCAGTTACTTAGTAACTTGACAAGTAACACAGCGGAACAGTTCTAAAAATATTTAATGAAAGATAGTTAAGCCGCGCTTGTGCTTTTTCTTTGCAATTTGTGGTCAATTAATGCTACTAGTCATTGGTGACGCGAATGTAATTCGAAACAGCTGGACTGACATTTTTTGGCACATAGATTATTGCGCCATCAGCAGGCAACCGGGAGCGGAATCACTCATTCATGGGTAGTACAATCAGGAGAATTTTGTGTATGAAGATCTTCAAAAGGCTTAACAACAACTCCGGCCAGGGCATGACCGAATACATAATCATCGTTGCTCTGATCGCTATAGCAGCCATTGCCGCTTTCGCCTATTTTGGCGGAACTGTGCGTGACCAGACAGCTGCAATGACAGAGGAGCTTGCTGGTCAGGATGGTAGCGCCGAAACCAAAAAAGCCGGCGAGACAGCGGGTAAAGCTGTTGACGAATCTAAAAAAACAAAAGGATTGCAGGATTACGCAGACAGCGGGAAAGAACTCACCAAGTAGGAGTCAGCTTTCAGGAGCTACTTGTTGTCTGAGCAGCAGTCAGTACCCATACTCCGAGTGTGCTTCCAGAACCAGCGCATACTTTCGCCCTCCTGGTTTGGAGAGTGTACTGATGAATCGAGCTGACAAGGAGAAGAACGGGCTGTGTTGTTCGTTCTTCTCCTCTTGACACTTCTCAAGCCCCCATTCCCCTCTTCCTGCCGCATGCGATACTCCGCCATGACAGTGCGCCCTTTAAACCAGCGAGGACAGGCCTCCGTTTTCGTCCTGGCTTTCCTTGGAGTTATCCTTGTTTGCACTGTTTTCCTCTACCAGGCCGGCCGCATCACCAGCAATAAAATGCAACTGCAAAACGCCGCAGATGCGGCGTCTTACGGCGTTTCTGTCCTGGAGGCGAGGTCGCTCAATTTTGCGGCGTACACCAATCGTGCCATGGTTGCCAATGAAGTTGCGGTGGGACAGCTTGTCGGTTTATTGTCATGGGCGGATGAGCTGACAACCGCGGAGGTGTATGGCGATGCCTACGACGCTATCCTTGAAGCCGCAGCCGCAGTCACTCTGCTCATTCCCGGAGTAGGGGAAGCTATTGAAGCGGTTATCCAAGTTATTTCTGTAATCATGCAAAGCATGACGCAAGCACTGGTTGTGTCGGGCGAAGTTCTTGACAAAGCTTTTGAGGTACTTGTCAACCCCGCCATAGAGGGACTTTCTCTAATCAATCAGTCCTACAGCATAAGTCAGGAGATATACCATGGTGGATCCTATGTTCTTGGCATCAAAAACATCTATCAATCCCTGGAAGACAATGTTGTTGGTGCGAGCTTCAACAAATCCGATATTTTCAAAAAGGATTTAAACGGGCCCCGGTTATCCGATCTGGGAATGATCGCCCTTGCCGGCCATTTGCCTTCGTACTGGTCCGGCTACACCAAGGTATACTCATCCTCCAAAGCCCCAAAAAAGAAAAAGAAAGGCAAGGGCAAGGATAAGGATAGCAAGAAAGACAAAACAAAAAAGCACAGCAAGAAGAAGAAAAAAAAGAAAGCCGACTCGGGCATGGGACGCTTAGCTGCAACCATACGAGAGGCAAGGGACCCTTTCAGCAGCGGAGAAAACCCGAAGTCAAAAAATCGTGCCTGGAGGTTGGGATTTGGGTTTGATGAAAGTGTTGATTTTAATTTCGTGCTGGTTAGCGGCAGTCTCGGCATTAGAGCCTTCCTGGGGGGGGAAAGTCAAGGCGGCTCGGAACTGCGTACAAGAAACAAAACGTTTATCTGGTCGGCGGCCGATACCTTGGTGTTGGGCGCTCGCGCCTCTATTTATGGAAAGGCAAAGGTTCCTCTTGTAAAATCAAAAAGCTTTGATCTCCCTCTGCCATTACCTGATATACCTTTTGGCTCCGGCGGTGTGCAGGCACCGGGAAAAACAGTTGACGCGCTTTTGCCAACGGACCTCCTGCCCGCCCCTTATCCGCCATCCTTATCGTATGGAGATCGAGATCCCGCAGTATACGCCGGTGCTGGTTCCCCCAGCCATCTTCTTGCATGGCCCATGGTTGCGACTGAGATGGAGAATCCGGAAAACGTCCTGGAGGAATATAAAGGGTTGCAGCCCTACCGTGATATGGCCAAACTCGTCAACAAAAAACCGGGCCATTCTGGCATGCCCTTTCAGGCACCCTATTTCCTCGTCGGCTTTACCTGGCCGCTCCATGACATAACACGGCAAGGACCGCAATTTACAGGCCATCTGGATCTTATTGATTACGATGCAGACGGAAACGTTGACCGGCTTGGCGTTATTTCCAAGTCGCAGCTCTACTTTGCCCGTCCAACCAATCTCAAATACTTTGCACGGAAAGATAGAAAGAAAGAAAAACCAAATGTATTCAGCCCTTTCTGGCAGGCTCGGCTGGCGGATACCAGCAATGCCGATCGTTTCATGGCATTGGCAATGCAGCAAAAGACACTGTGGCTCACGGAGGAAGAAAAGAGTTTTATCGGCGGTAGTGCGCTCGATTCCATTTTGAGCGGCATTGATGAAATCCTTGAACTGGCAAGTGGTGTGCTGGATCGTATCATAAGGCTCTTTCTATGATTCCAGGTAAAATGACCATGAAATTACTACAGGCTGCCTTGAAAAATGAGATTTTTTCTCCAAGGTCGAGGCGCGTGAGGGAATTTTACCGGAGACATATAGTTAATATTTCGAGGATAAATTTTTTTCGCGCAACGAAGAAATTGGAGAAAAGGGCCATTTTTCAAGGTGGTCTGCACTCCCACCAACATGGACAGGCGGCAACAGAGTTTATCATTGCCGCAGCCTTTATCCTGGTGCCGTTGTTTCTCATTGTTCCGCTGCTTGGGAAATATATAGATATCAAACATGCCGCCATTCAGCATGCCCGGTTCACAGCCTGGGAGTATACAGTCTGGGAAGGCAACAACGAAACCGTCATGGCCGGCATTGACCTCAACCAGAGTGCGGGAAAAAAGAATTATCAGAAGACCACTGCCCAGGGAGTCGACTACTTCTTCACCGATCCGACATCTCCGACATACGGCACTTCCAAGATACACAAAGAGCTCAACCCACTCTGGCGTGACCACACAGGGAATACCTTACTTTCATTTCAAGAAGTCACAGGGACCATAGGTGAGCACAAAACGCCGGTTCCCCTTGGCGTCATTGGAGCCATATTTGAAGATTTATTCCAGTTCCTGGGTGACCTGCTCACTCTTTTTGGCAAACTCCTTCACTTTATGAAGGTCGATGCCGAGTTTGACGCCATCAAAACCAAAGGCTATTTCAAGTCCGATGTCGACGTCAAGGTCAGATCACTGGATCAGATATTGCCCACCTTCAGTCTTTCCGAGGACAATCCTTCTACCAGCGGCAATGCACTCTCATTTAAGGCAAAAGCAGCGGTGCTGACCAACAACTGGAATAGCGGCAGCCGCAAAAATGCCACATCCGAGAGTAAAGGCCTTGTGTTTACCTCCTTACTGGGAGCCTTCAGCACACCAATCGACAAAGTTATAGGCACAATCAATGATGACCTGGGAAAGATACCTCTGCTTGAGGTCAAAATTCCGGCACTGCCTGAATTCGGGTATGTCGAAGACGATCTCATTCCCTATGAACATCTTGAAGGCAACAACAAAAAATTAAAGAGTAAGAAAGGGTTATATTCATATGAGTAAAAAGAGAACCACTCGAGGTAAATCTTTTTGCCCAGGTCAAATATGCAAATGGCACATTGCCGTGCTGGCCGCCTTGGCTGTTGCAACACTCATCTGTCCACGATACAGCCACTCTGCAACGGATAGTATACCAACACCCTCCTGGCTCGAGCGAACAGCCATTGCCGACATGATGGTCATTAACGGCCTGCCTTCCCACGTGGAATATTTTACGGCAGAGCGAAAAGTTCAAGATCTTATTGACTTTTTTCGAAAAAGATGGGATGACGCGTCAACCGGGGGAAAGGGCTATCGGGAGGTGGACGTGGGATACTGGCATGTCATTTCACGTCTTGAAGGTCGCCACCTGTTGACGGTCCAGGCCCGGGAAAAGGATGCGTTCTCCTCCGAGGGATATCTGGCTGTGGCCGATCTCCAGGATATTCGCAAAAACAAAAGAGATCGGGACACTGTTCCCAAAATGAGCGGCAGTGAAATCGTTAATGAGTCGACGAGCTTCGACCCCGGCAAAAAGGGCCGCACACTGTTAATCCTCAACGAGTTCTCCGCCACAACCAACAGTAACTATTACAGAGAGTATTATCGTAATCGGGGCTGGGGACAGGCCATGGATCAGGGCAGTGATTCCGCCAAGGTACTGGTTTTCAGCAAAAATGACCGAACGGCGCATCTGGTTATCAACGAGGCCGGCGGGGTCACTCGTATAGTTATGAATCTGGTGGAAGCAGAGTAATGGCCACCTTGGAAAATCTTATTTTTCCAGCTAGCCTACTCTCTTTTTTTGATTACCACCGAAACTCAGCTGATTGACCCAGGAGTCTGCCGTGTTGTTTTCATGGGACGCCATAAACCCATCCCTGGGGGCTTAGCTGCAGCCGTCCGGGCTGCAGATACCCATGAAAACAACACAGCAGACTCCTTGCCCTTTAGGGCTTCGCGCTGAGTTTTGGTGGTAGTCAAGTAATTTTTTTTGCCCGAGGATGGGATATGCAGGCTGGTTTGCGAAAAAATACTACACCACCAATTATTCTGAACAACTATGGCCAATCGACCATTGAGTACCTTATTGTCACATTCACCCTTATTACGGCTCTGATATCAGCCCCCGGCATTTACGAGGACTTGAGCTCTACCATGAACAACAAATACAACAGTTACAGTTTTGCCGTGGCAATTTCCGACCCCCCGCGCAAATCATTTGATGACAGTATCAAAAAGGATGCCGGGAAAGTCAAAAACATTCTTAACCTGTTCAGTGAAATTGAGGATCTGGTGAGTGACTCTATCTTTCCCGATCTCAAGAAATTGCAATTACCAGCAAAAAAAGATATCGAAAAATTCGGCAAATTAATAAAAAAATATCTGTGATATAGATTAGTTGCAACATGAAAGGGGATATTTGAACGCTTGCAATACTTCTGAATTGTTCAAGGCCTTCAGAAAGACTACATGATGTTTTTTTACTCATCTCAACTCAGTGACTATTACCCATGTCAAGTAACGACCTCAATGGTGCAAAACGGAACACCTGGAAACTCTTCAGTATAGCAGTTGTATTTGCCCTTCTCGCAGGCCTCAGTGCTATAATCTACCTGAAGGTGCTGGAACATCGTCTGGAAAAACGTTTAAGCCCGGCAGAGCAACAAATGACATCGGTCATTGTCGCCAATACGAATTTGGCTGTAGGCAGTAAAATAGATACGTCCACCATGGCCATACGAAAAATACCCTCCCAATATGTCAACAGTGATGTTCTGACACCGGCTCAGTTTGACTCGGTTGAAAGCGCCATACTTACAAAACCCCTTGAACAGGGCAAAATGCTCACCAGCGACTATTTTGAACGCAATATTCCCAAGGATTTTTCCGATACAATAAAAATCGGCCATAGAGCGATTACTATCCAGGTCGGAGAGATCAACTCGATTTCCGGTCTGATACGTCCCGGTAATTATATTGACCTCTATTCCCGGCTCCAGGGAGGAGGCGAACCCGCATTGGGTACGGATGCGGACGACGAAGTGGTTATTCCCGTGCTCGAGGACGTTTTTGTTCTGGCAACGGATCGCCATTCCGCCCGCCCAAATGAGGATGAATTTCTCCATCTTCAAAGTGAAAACAGGCGCAGAGCCTATGATACGCTGACCCTCGAAGTTACCCCTAAGGATGCGGCTCTCTTAACGCTTGCCGAATCCCGTGGTTCGCTCGTTGCCGTGCTAAGAAACACCCAGGATACCGAGGGAATACTCTTTCGTAAAATGGGTTTCTCCGATCTTATCTCCCACTCCGGCAACATGCTTCAGCAAGCCCAGAGCAAACTGCACAACAAAAGCCTCAACGGTATACATGCCGATGCACAGGGCAGGCTTGTCACCAAGGATGGCACCATTATCAAAGACCCTAATGTACACTTGAACAAAGAAGGTCTTGTAGTAACCAAAGATGGCACTGTACTCTCCGGCCGGGGACTCAGAGTTGGTAAAGACGGCAAGATACAAACTCGCAACGGCAAAACCGTTGACACCAAAACCGTGCACGCCGGTAGAAATGGAACACTCGTTGACAACAATGGTACAGTTGTCGGCAGTAATGGATATCAAACCGCCAAAGGTGGTTTTCTTGTCGATAACGACGGTAACATCCGGACGCACGACGGTAAAATTCTTCACGGTCTGCATATCGGCAAAGATGGAAAGGTGCGAACCCCCGATGGTAAAGTAATACAAGCCGATGACATCGAGGTCGGCCCGGACGGCAAGGTCTCCCTCAAGTCCGGCACAAGTTCCGCTCTGAGCGTTGATAAAGACGGAAATGTCCGTGACGGCAATGGGAAAACGGTTGATGCCCGCAGTCTTGTAAATGTTGACAAGGATGGCGTGGTGACAACCAAGGATGGCAAGGTGCTCAAAGGCGTACATGTGGGTAAAGATGGGCAGCTTTACTCGGCCAAAGGGAAAAAGATGAGTAGTGGAGATGTATTGTTGGCTTCCAAGGGAGTAACGGCGGGGAAAAACGGCACGGTCATCGACAAGAACGGTCACGTCCTCAACGCCGCCGACCTCACAGACGTCGGTGCGGATGGAAAGGTACGGGACAAAAATGGTAAGGTTCTTGCCGGGGTGTATCAAGACGAAGATGGGACTCTCAGGAACAAGGACGGTTCAAAACTTACAGCCCAGGATGTGGTGAAAAAGGAACAGCTTGCCAAAAAGATGTTCCATACTCAAACCGCCTTAAAGGGCGTGACCGCCCAATACGATCCGGACTTTGCCGCATCAATACACAATCGCAGTCCCCGGAGAGCCGGGCCTGAATCGTTACCCTATGAGGTTGAGTATATAATCGGCGGTAGCAGTGACGGCGCCGCGAGTACCTTCATGGTACAGGTTGAAGAACTCAAAAAATATGAGGAAACAGAGTAATAAAGGTTCCAGGCAGATCCTTTACAACAATAATGGTCAATTTTCAGATGGTAATACCAGCAATGAAAAACAATACAAGCATAAAGGTACAGACCCACATTGATTGCATCAACAGAGCCCTTCTGGCTCTTGTAATCATGATAACAATTGCTGCACCATCACCGGCAGACGCCAAAGATACCATAGAAATGTACGTCGGTGAAATTCAGGTACTCAAAACAAAGAAAATCGAGCGAGTGGCTATAGGCAATCCGAAGGTCGCCAGCAATACGATTTTACCCCAGGGACAGCTGGTAATCCTTGGTGATGCCGAGGGAATCACGACCATGCATCTCTGGCTCAACGACGGCTCCGAAAA
>Ga0136557_1002107_pt1 | contig 11845 bp, 10 predicted proteins | sample AntRauTorckE6832_FD_104796 | JGI IMG/M metagenome (GOLD analysis project Ga0136557, IMG submission 104796) | Saline lake microbial communities from Rauer Islands, Antarctica - Metagenome Torckler E6 #832 | ecosystem: Environmental > Aquatic > Non-marine Saline and Alkaline > Saline | place...
AAGGAGTCTGCCGTGTTGTTTTCATGGGTATCTGCAGCCCGGACGGCTGCAGCTAAGCCCCCAGGGATGGGTTTATGGCGTCCCATGAAAACAACACGGCAGACTCCTGGGTCGATCAGCTGAATTGTGTTGGTAATCAGCAATAGAAATGTACTATCCTCCAAAAATTTCAAACATATACCTGGTTATCTGGTTATGAATATTGTTTTGCAGAAGGGCTGTCTTATAGTTTTTGAAGGAATAGACGGAGTTGGTAAATCAACACAGTTGCAATTGCTGGCAAGCCACCTTGCGCAACAAGGATTTGACGTTATCTCGACCAAAGAGCCGACCAACGGCAGCTACGGCAGGAAGATTCGCCTACTCTACAGCGACCGGCAGCAAATGAGTGCCGGGGAAGAACTCGCCCTGTTTGTTGAAGATCGGCGCGAGCACGTCGACACCTTGATCGGTCCAGGCCTGGAGACAAACAAAATTATTCTCTGTGATCGCTACGTTCTCTCCACCATTGCCTACCAGGGAGCCGCCGGTGCTGATCCTCGGGAGATTGCCCGTATGAACGATTTTGCTCCCCGCCCCGATCTTGTGTTTATCTTTGAAGCCGACCCTCAATCGTCAACCAGAAGAATCACCGAACAGCGGGGCGACAGCCTCAATGATTTTGAACAACTTGAAACGCTGCAGCGGGTGGCGGCTCACTTTAGGGCTATGCAGGAATCGTATATTCGCCGTATAGACGCTTTACAATCTATTGACACTATTCACAGGGAAGTCGTCTCGCATGTCGAAGGGCTTATTCACAACCTCATACCATCATCATAGACAAACTATGCGCCATCTCAAACCGCACCATCCTGCCACGCACCTTTTGCTTGTCGTGCTATTGTTCTTTTCCGCCGGTTGCGCCACCAACCAAACCCCGGCATCCGCCATTACCCAAACGAACAGTTCCGCCGAGGCCATTGATACCTCCTGCTCCTATTTTTATTTTCTCTGGGGCAATAATGCAGAATACAGCGGTCGCTATACCGAGGCCCTGGAAGCTTTTGAAAAAGCATCGATTTGTGATCAACGGGCTGATTATATCAAAGAAAAGATTCCTGTACTGCTCATCAAACTGGAACGGTATAACGAAGCCAGTGCATGGCTTGAGGACTATCTTGTCCAGCAACCGGACAAAGCAGTCCAGCGATTCATGCTGGCCCGGCTCAAACTTCGAGAGGGCAAAGATGATGAGGCCATCGAACTTTTCCAACAGGCCCTACGCAACGACCCCGGCAACACCGCCATACGATTGCGACTGGGGATATTGCACGCCCAAAAGAAGGAATATGACATTGCCGAGAAGATCTTCAACGACATACTCCAAAAAAATCCAACCTCCTACTTTGCAACACTCTATCTTGCCCGCCTCTATGCCGAGCAAGGAGCCCTGCAGCTTGCCGAAAAGCAGTATACAGCGGCACTTTCCCTTAACTGGTCAAAAAACCTTGCCTATGAGATAGCCGAATTCTACAATCTCCGCAAAGATTTTTCCGCGGCGCAGCAGGTCTATAAAGATATCCTGGCACGAGACGATGAAGATGAACGGGCCGCCCTGGGGATGGTCCAAACCTATCTCTTTCTCCAGAAAAGTGAATCAGCTCTCCAGCAACTCACTCAAATACGCAAGTTCACACAAAATCCGCAGCGTATAGATCTGGTGCGAAGTCAAATACTCATCAATATTGGTGAAAACCAGCGAGCACAGGATATTCTTCTTGAGCTCCTCAAGGAAGACCCTCTTCCTCAGGCCCGGTATCTGCTTGGCGTCATTTACTATGAAGGAGGGCATTCCAGCAAAGCCCTCGCCATGCTTGCCAAAATCCCAGCCGAAGAAATAGAATACCAGGACGCAGTTATGCTTCGGGTACGTATTCTGGAACAAACCGACAGGTCGGAAGAATCCATTGCCCTGCTCCAACAGGTCCTGCGGCAAACAGATAACCAGATCCCCCGGTTCTATTCGCTACTTGCCGCAATTTACGAAAAACACAATGTACAGGCGAAGGCCCGAGAGGTGCTGGCCGATGGAATAGACGTGTTCCCCCAAAATGAGCCACTGTTATATGAGTATGCCATCCTTGAGGAAAAAACAGGCAATCATGCAGCGGCCATGGCAGTTATGGGAAAGATTCTGTCACTGAACATCAACAATGCCGATGCTCTTAATTTCATCGGCTACAGCTGGGCTGACAACAACATCAACCTCGACAAAGCCTATGAATATATACAAAAGGCTTTGGAATTAAAGCCGGATAGCGGCTATATTCAGGACAGTCTCGGCTGGGTCTACTACCGCATGACGCACTTTGAAAAGGCACGGGAAGCCCTGGAAAGAGCCGTTGAACTGGAACCGGAAGACCCCTATATTTACGAACATCTGGGAGATACCTACAACGCCCTGGGCAACAGACAAAAAGCCCGCCAATACTGGAAAAAGGCCCAAGACCTGCTCAGCGAACCTGAAAAAATAGAAGCCATCAACAAAAAACTCAACGGTATACCTGATGAATAAGCGATATTACAGCATACTGGGAGCGCTTCTCGTCCTCTTTTTCCTGGTAAGCGGTTGTGCCCAAAAACAATGGCGGGATCCATTGGGAGAAAAAGAGCAGAAGTCAGCACGGAAACTCATCAGCGAACAGCTTGAAAAACACCGGAACTGTACTTCAAGTATCGACGCCGAGATCTCGGCGACCTGGGAATCCAGGATCGGCAACGGGGGGCTCAATGGCTACCTCAAAATACTGCTTCCCTCATCGGTGAAGGTGATAGCGTTGAACCCTCTTGGCCAACCGCTTTATGCGTTTGCCACAGACGGCACCACCTTCCAGACCATCAATGCTACCGGGCAGGTGTATAAATACGGCAAGGTTGCAAGCTTTGTTGAGAAGCACTCTGTCCCTGAAAATCTTTTCCATGGCGAGTGGGGCCAATGGCTTACCGGCACCCTGGGCCTCAAGAACAAACAATCAGGCCGGCTGCTCCAGGATGCTGCATCGCGCGGCATCTGGCTCGCCTTGGAGCTCAAGGAAAGCGAAGCCTTCACCCATGAATATCTGCTCTTCGATACTACCGGCAAACGTCTGTTGGAACGCGTCGCCATCGACAAATATGGCAACGAAAGCGACAGAATCATCTACAAGCAATGGACTGAAGTGGACAAATGCCCGTTGCCGGCCGCCATGGAAATTCAGGGCACATCCTATGGCGCCACCATTCAAATAACCCTGAAGAATATCCTCATTGACGGAAAATTCAGCAAAGAACAATTCCCGCTACAGCCTCCATCCGGCTATCTTCGTAAATTTTATCCGTGATGCTTAGGGTCAGCTCAAAAATACCTTCACATTTGCACCTCACATTTGCGAACTTATTTTTGAGCGGAATCCTTAGGTCAGTTTGCCGGCCCATCCTCACCCAGCTTACTGATAATAACGACAAAGAGATTATCCTCTTTAAAGAAGACCTGTTTGAGATCGTAGGTGTAGGTTCCCCGCAAAGTAAGTAAGACCCGGATTTTTTTGGGTGTCTCTATACTACGCACCTCAACGCTGTCGATAAACTCCCCTCCGGCCTCCAGCACAGGCTCAACGCCATCGCCCACCACACCATCCTCAAACTCACAGACCACCAGCAGTTCATCCCCCTCTGCTGAATACACCATTGGCGGATAAAATCCGTTCAGTCGAAAAAGGACCATTTCCTGACCACTGGTACTGTTTTCATAGCTGACATCGAGCAACTTTGGTATCTCTTTTACACGCTTTTTCTTTGCCTCTAATCGTTCTGGTGGGCTCTGTTGTTGTTCATCTCCCTCAAATCCGTTTTCCTGAGGTGCGCTTATTGTGTGTTTGCCGTCGGCGGCCTGTTCCTGTACGGCGTCACCTGGTTCTCCGGTTTTTTCAGCTTTCTCCGGTGTTGCCTCTGTTCCCATGCCTTTGGTGTCCGGTTGCAGCGTCCGAGGTGCCGAGGCAGATGCCGGCTTCACTGGAGCAACCTCGGTGTCCTTTGATGCGGCTTGGCCTGCTTCATCATCTTTGGCAGAAGAGGCTTCGGGCATATTCTTCTCGAGCTCACTCTTGTTCCGCCTTTCAGGCACTATCTGCTCAGAGGATATGGAAACTACATATGTTTTATCCGACAGCCGATATTCTCTTGAAAAAACCAGAGGGACATGTTTTACAAGATCAATAACAATCCGCGTTTTGGCAATTGGTGTAGTATGCACACCCACCCGTATTTTTTCGATAAACCTTCCCCCTGCCGCGATAACTCGCTGTTGCTCAGACGAATACGCGGTGGCCGGAAAATCCAGAACAAAACGCGGCTTCTCTCCTTCCAGCTCAAAGGTTTCCGGCTTCACCCAGCCGCTGAGACGGATCTTGACAATTTCACGCTGCTCCTGTTGCTGAAAACGGATGGATTGAATCGTGATACCATCATGACTGGCTGCATCATGACTGGCTGCGGCAATCACTGTGCCATACGTGCCATACTGCAAAACAAAAAGAAGTGACACAAAAAGGCGCAAAAAATATTTCATGCTGATATCTCGTTGTCGTTGATAATTCTTGAAAATATGTCGAACAGTATGAACATACTGCATATTGAATAATGCATCCTGACTTGAAAAGTCAACTGTTTTCCGTTAAAGCTACCTGGCTATCGCACCTCCCTCTTCTTCATAAAAAGCAGGGGGAGGAAAGTGCTGTAGACTTGTAACCATCCATTCTATATATAGATACATTTATGCCCAATTCAATTTTACCCTATGTTAGCAAACCAGCCCGCTACCTCGGCGGTGAGTTCAATGCACTCCCGAAAGACTGGCAATCGACGAACGTTCGTTTTGCCCTGCTCTTTCCCGATCTCTATGAAATCGGGATGTCGCACTTTGGTTTACAGATACTCTACCATCTCCTCAATAATGAGGAACAATATCTTGCAGAACGCTGCTTCGCTCCCGATAAAGACGCGGAAAAACTGCACCGGCAAAAGCAGCTGCCACTACTCTCCCTGGAGTCCGGCCGACCACTCAGCTCCTTTGATGTTCTCGGTATCACATTGCCCTATGAACTCTGTTACTCCAATATTCTGACACTGCTGGATCTCTCCGCTATTCCCCGCTACAGCGAAGAGCGCGATGACAGCCATCCACTGATACTCGGTGGGGGGTCCTGCTCTCTCAACCCTGAACCTGTCGCCCCTTTTTTCGATGCGATTTTATTGGGAGACGCGGAAGAGGCGATCCTGGAAATAGCGGCAATAGTGCAACAGGGGAAAAAGGCCGGCAGCGGCAAACACGACCTCCTCCATCGGCTTGCCGCCGTTCAGGGGATCTATATACCATCTTTTTTCACACCGGAATACGACAATAGTGGCCGGCTCATTACCATCACCAGCAAACACGGTACCTCCGACCACGTTGATAGACGCATCGTCAGTGATCTCAACGCCACTGCCCATCTCCAGGCACCCATCGTTCCCAACGCCAGAATCGTCCATGGCCGACTTGGCGTAGAGATTGCCAGAGGCTGCACACGCGGTTGCCGGTTCTGCCAGGCCGGTATGACCTACCGCCCCGTCAGGGAGCGCACCGTCGACCAGATCATGGAACTTGCCGAAAATGGAATAGAGCACTCCGGTTTTGAAGAGTTAGCCCTGCTGTCCTTATCCACTGGAGATCACAGCTGCATCAATGATCTCCTCCCCCGCCTTATGGACCGTTTTGCCGAAGACTACGTCTCCGTCTCCATGCCCTCCATGCGGGTCGGTACACTATCACAACCGGTCATGGATCAGATAAAACGGGTCAGAAAAACAGGTTTCACCGTGGCACCCGAGGCCGGCAGCGAACGGCTGCGACGGGTCATCAACAAGGGGATAACCGAAGACGACCTTCTGGAAACCTGCAAGAATGCTTTTACACTGGGATGGAACGGAATAAAACTCTATTTCATGATCGGCCTGCCGACGGAAACCATGGAGGATATCGACGCCATCATTGATCTTACCCAAACAATCAAAGGCTATGCCGCCGCCAATGCCGGGAAGCGAACACAGATCACCACCAGTATCGGAACCTTTGTCCCGAAACCGCACACCCCCTTTCAATGGCACGAACAACTCTCGCTTGAAGAGTCTCGCCGGCGCATCATCCACCTCAAAAAGAACATGCCCAAAAAAGGTGCCAAACTGAAATGGCATGACCCGGAAATGAGCTTTCTGGAAGGCGTGTTCTCCAGAGGCGACAGACAACTGGCCCCGCTGATCGAATGCGCCTTCTCCCTTGGGGCACGGCTGGACGGCTGGTCAGATCACTTTGATCTTACTCTCTGGCAGCAGGCGGCAGACCAGTGCGGTATAGATCTCTCCACCTATCTACGGGTCCGGGACCAGAACGAGACCCTGCCCTGGCACCATCTCTCAAGCGGGATTGACACTACATTCCTCCAACAGGAACGCGCCAACGCCATCTGCGAAGCCTATACTCCTGACTGCCGGTATCACGGCTGCCGGCAATGCGGCCTGTGTGATTTTTCAACCATCATGCCCATCGTTCATAACAGCCGTTACCACCAGCAAGGACACACCACGACAGCAGGCTCATCCACCGGCTCATTCAACAATACGCCGACTCCGCCCCCCCACCGCAACACAAGCTCGGCACAAAGCGGTAACCAGGAGCAGCATTTCAAATATAGAGTAAACTACTCACGTCTTGGAAAAATACGTTACCTTGGACATCTGGAGATTCTTCAGCTTGTTTTCAGATCGCTGAAAAGGGCCGGCATCCACACCAATTACTCCAAAGGTTTCAACCCTTCGCCCAAGATCTCCTTTGGTGAAGCACTGCCCGTCGGCATGGAAAGCGATGCCGAGTTTTTTATCATGGACCTGCCAGTCCCCCTCGCCGACCCGCCAGGCGCTGCAGATAGACTCAGCGACAACCTTCCTGAAGGGCTCCATGTACAATCTATTGAGCTACATTCCGGCAAAATGGCGCAGAGCGTTATCAATACCTACACAATCACGCTGCCCCGCAACTTATCCGCCGATGAATGGCACGCTTTCACCGCATACCTTGCCACAGAACAGTATCCGGTAACACGCACCCGCAAAGGCAAGGACAAGACAATTGACCTCAGACCGCTTCTTCTGGACATCAGGAAAATCGACGACCGGACACTGGAGATTCACATGCGGTCTACGGTTGGCACACCAGGGGTGAAAATAGCGGAGGCCCTGGCATCCATTCTTTCGTGGCAGGAAGATGAACTCCAGGAGTGCCGTCTCCGCAAAACGGGCTGGCAGGCGGCAGCGGAAATCTGATATTGAAGAGCCATATCGGTGAAAAATGCTGGGAAAAGGCAGGGGAAAGGGGCTTGCTGTACTCTTATCTTCATGGTAGAAATCTCTTCAAGCTGAAGAATTTTTCCCTGCACGATCCTATTCTTGCGAATACCGGGTGCAGGTAACCTATAAACTGTCCTTTAAGGGGAGATCTGATGAATAAAAAAATCATACTTCGCGATGATGAAATGCCGCAACAATGGTACAACGTTGTTCCGGATATACCAAACGGCCTCGAACCGCCACTTGACCCAGCAACAAAGGAACCGATGGGACCGGAAAAACTCAGTGCCGTTTTTCCCATGGGCCTTTTAGAACAGGAAATGTCTACAGAGAGATTCATAGATATTCCCGAAGAAGTTTCCAATATCCTCAAAATCTGGCGCCCGGCTCCCCTGGTCAGAGCGAACAACCTGGAAAAGGCCCTCGGCACCAAAGCAAAAATCTATTTCAAGAATGAGGGTGTTTCTCCCGTTGGTTCCCATAAACCAAACAGCGCTGTGGCCCAGGCCTATTACAATAAGGTGGAGGGGGTCAAACGGCTCTCCACGGAAACCGGTGCCGGCCAGTGGGGCAGTGCCCTTTCCTTTGCCACCAGCAAGTTCGGCCTTGAATGTAAAGTCTATATGGTGCGGGTCAGTTTCGACCAGAAACCCTATAGAAAATCGATGATGCACACCTATGGTGCCGAAATCGTCCCCAGTCCCAGCGATTCAACGGAAATTGGCAGAAAAATCCAGGACCAATATCCCGACACTCCAGGTTCCCTAGGAATTGCCATTTCTGAAGCTCTGGAAGATGCCTCCACTCGTGATGACACCAAATACGCCCTTGGTTCGGTACTCAACCATGTCGTATTACACCAGTCGATCATTGGCCTGGAATCGAAAAAGCAGCTTGAGATTGCAGGAGACTACCCCGACGTCGTTATCGGATGCTGCGGTGGCGGCTCCAATTTTGCCGGAATAATGGTTCCCTTTCTGCCGGACAAACTTGAAGGTAAAGACATACGCTTTGTCGGCGTCGAACCTGCCTCCTGCCCATCGCTCACCATGGGAAGACTGGCCTACGATTTTGGTGACGTCGCCCAAATGACGCCACTGCTCTACATGTACACCCTGGGACATGACTTTATTCCCCCGGGCATTCACGCCGGAGGGCTGCGCTATCACGGCATGGCGCCGATTGTCTCTGCTCTGGTGCGGGAAAAATTGATCGAGCCGCTCAAAGTGCAGCAGTTGGAATGCTTTGAAGCCGGTGTTCTGTTTGCCAAAACCGAAGGTATTATCCCCGCCCCGGAAACCTGTCACGCCATTCGAGGTGCCATTGTCGAGGCAACCCGGGATCTCAACGAAGAGAAAACCATTCTCTTCAACTTTTCCGGCCACGGTCTAATAGACATGGCCTCGTATGATAAATTCTTCTCCGGGCAACTGGAAAACTATGAATATCCGGAGGAAGAAATAGCAAAATCCATGGCCAATCTGCCAAAGATCTGATGGTGTACCATGGATAGACATCGGGGCGTAAGGGCTCTGCGACTCTACCTCTTCAGGCCCCTTGGGAGGTTGTCCGAGAATAGGCATTTTCGCTCAGATCGAGGCGAACTCGAAAAAATTAGCGGAGGCATAGAGTTACTATGCCGAGGGTAATTTTTTTAAGTTTAACAAAGATATGGGCGAAAAGACCATTCTCGGACGGCCTCCTGGGCAAACTTGTGGTAACGGCGTTTGCCTGCGGGGTCTGCAGTTTTCTGCTCAATCCCGTCCCGCTTCATGGCCAAGAAAAACCGCTCCACACCGTTTTCCCCTACCTTGACAACGGAGGCTACGCCCTGCAGGTCTCCGACAAAATTGTGTACAGCTCCAATTTTCACAGCCGCTTCACCCCCGCCTCCACCATAAAAATCTTGACCGCCCTCATGGCCCTGGAGACTCTGGGACCGGAATTTCGCTTTACAACACAATTCTATCATGACAATGACGCCACTCTCTATATCAAGGGGTCGGGAGATCCATTGCTGACCTCCGAAACCATAGCTGATATCGCCAAACAATTACAAAAAAGGGGCATTCAGCGGCTCAAAAGTATCGTTCTTGATGACACCGCCTTTGCCCTTGAAGGCCCCCCACCCGGCTCAAAAAACTCCACCAATCCCTACGACGCCGGCAATGGAGCCCTTGCCGTCAACTTCAACTCTCTACCCTTTACGGTCACCGCCAATAACAATGTGGTCTCCGGCGAGCCCCAGACCCCGACAATACCACTCATGCACGAAATCGGTTCCCGTTACAGCAAAGGCTCATACAGAGTCAATGTCAGCAGTTTTGATGCGCGGCGTAACCACTCCAATATATTGCGATATTGCGGGGAACTCTTCATCTCCATTTTTCAACACCATGGCATTACCGTGGAACACGGCTACAGGCCCGGTGGTGTCCCACCACAAGCCAACCGCCTCTTCACCTATGCATCGACTACCACCCTGCGTCGACTGGTGCAGCTCTGTTTCCGCTATTCAAATAATTATATCGCCAATCAGCTCTATCTCGCCTGCGGTCGCAAAGTCCATGGAGGCCCCGCCACCTGGCACAAGGCAAACACGGCAGCCCGTCGCTATATCAGCAAGCGGCTCCGGCTGTCCACAGAGGCAATACGACTGGTGGACGGCTCCGGCCTGGCTGTTGCCAACGCAATCACACCGGCCGCCATGCTCGTTGTTTTAGAGCGATTCCGTCCCTATGCCGACCTGCTTTCACAGCATCGAGGAATTTCTCTCAAATCCGGCACGCTGCAGGGGGTCTATGGTTATGCCGGCTACTTCGGTGCCGGCCCCGACCTCGCCCCTTTTGTGCTCTTTCTCAACCAACAACGTAATACCAGATCAATCATACTCCAGCTTCTCCAAGAGGCATTCAACGCGCTTACCGTGCCGCACCGGGAGCCATGAATCCTCTCACATTCACTGAGAAATCCCTGGCAAAATACAATCTTCCTGGTAAACTAATGGAATGTGACAAACTTTTCTGATTACCACCGGAACTCAGCTCGAAGCTCTAAAGGGCTAGGTCGATCAGCTGAGTTTCGGTGGTAATCAAATAAACTTTTCATACATCGATACCTGATCAGGAGGTAATTATGCACTTCCCCAGGAGGATACTCCGTCCTCTCGGTCTCTGTGTCTGTCTTGCTGCTTTGCTCATTGCCGGCGGCTGCAGCGAGCCTGACGGGAATATCGCCGAGGGAAAACGATGGTATAGGATGCACAATTGCTCGGCCTGTCATGGAGACAACGGCTACGACGGCAATGCTCCCAACATCGCAGCTCTGGACATGAGATTCAACTCCTTTACGCATCGACTCCGCAATACCAAGACAGCGGTAATGCCGGAATACGATGAAAACCGGATCAGTGACAATGATGCCGCCGATATTTTAGCCTATTTGAAAAGCATAACGGTGCCGTAACTGCTCACAGGGCACCAGGGCTCCCCGCCATCAGCCTGGCTTACATTATGGATACCTTGAAAAATGATCTTCTCCCAAAGCCCTTCGTTGCGCAAGGAAACATGGCTTTTTGCTGCACGGTAAATATTTCAAGAGCACTTCGGCTTGAGAATGGTTAGCATTAAAATGTAGTATCAGAAATTATATTTTCTCCACAGGGTTGACTCTACTCAAGAAAGAAGAATCTCATGGTTAATTCCTTTTACGCATTATTAGAAAGTGTCGGCTTTACCCATCCTCTCCATCCTGTAATGACCCACTTACCCATTGGAATGGTTATCGGTATGCTGCTTTTCGGCTTGTTGGGGCTGAAGTGGAAAGACAAACATTTTGCCCTGGCGTCCTACTATTGTTCCGTGGTCGCACTTATCAGCATTTTCCCAACGGCTTTTCTGGGCATCCTCGACTGGTTGAAATTTTTCTACGGGGAATGGTACCCGCTGATTATCGTTAAAATGACACTCAGCGTTATTCTCACGGTTCTGCTGGCGGTGTCAATTATTCTGCGGAACAAAGGAGTGGCACATAAAAAAGTGGTTATAGTTTACATTCTATGTATGGCATGTGCAGGAGGCCTGGGCTATTCCGGCGGCGATCTTGTCTATGGTTAGGCAGCCTGGTCCAGCAATCATTGGGGTAACTGCTCACAGGGCACCAGGGCTCCCCGCGATCAGCCTGGTTTGCGTATCACCAATACGTATGACCAATACGCTTCGCCAGTCTGGTCGCGAAGGCAAGCGTAAGACTCCGAATCTCCTGCACCCTGCAAGCACTTACAGTTACTCGTTGGGATATATTTTTTCACAGACAAAGATAATTACAACTAACCACCATGAAAGAGGCTTTCACAACGAAGCATGAAACTTAAGTATAGACAAGTAGATTGAGTCATAGCTATATCCTTATTAAACAGAAATTAAGCCAATTAATTCATTTAAAA
>Ga0136557_1002109_pt1 | contig 11843 bp, 8 predicted proteins | sample AntRauTorckE6832_FD_104796 | JGI IMG/M metagenome (GOLD analysis project Ga0136557, IMG submission 104796) | Saline lake microbial communities from Rauer Islands, Antarctica - Metagenome Torckler E6 #832 | ecosystem: Environmental > Aquatic > Non-marine Saline and Alkaline > Saline | place...
GACGTTGCTGTTGGTTGCAACATCGTTGTCGATCAGGGACTTGATCAGGGTGTCGATACCCATGCGGTTTTCACCCGGTGCAAAGGCCTGTTCAGTGATCGAATTGTCGTAACCGGAGTGATAAATCAGGAAATTCATGTCGGGGTACATTTTTGCCACCACACCCACATCGTCGCAGCGGCTGTGCTCCAGCGATACCGGACCAAATGGCAGGCCTTTGTGGATACAGATATTGCGCACCCCCAGGGACCGGGCCCGCTCTATCATCGCCAGGCCAGGGTCGTCGTGTAACCAGTAGCCGATGCCGCCCGGGCCAAATTGTGTGTACGTCTTGAACGCACAGATGTCCCAGCGCTCGGCCAGTTCATCCATGGTTTCCAGGTCACCGTCCTGGTTGGGGTTGACGCGGCCATGGATCATCAGCCGTTTGCTGCCATCAAGCTGAGCCACAATATTGCGGGTTTCGTTAGCGTCCTCAATGGTGACCGGTTCGCGCTCCTGGGTTGAGGGCACAAAGCTGAGCACCATGATATCGGTATCACTGTCCAGAAACACGTCTTTGATGAACTCGTCGGCACCCAGGCAATTGAGGTAGGCGCGGTCACCGGGCATGTCGGCCAACTCGCAGCTGGCTTTTTGCATACCGGAAAACGGTGACGATGATTCGGGCACCAGGTTCAGCCAGGCACCATTGGGATTAACATAGTGGCCCTGGACATCAAAAATGAACTCTTTGCCGTCCACTTCTGCCTGCGCCAGTTGCATATCAACCGCGGCATCATCACTGATCTGGTAAAAACCACCGCGTTTACCCACAACGGCATTGGCTGCATTGAATGCCAGCAGCGTGCTGGCTGTGCCGCAGCTGGAGATAAGGAATTTGCGCCGGTCCCAGCCATGTTTTTTGGCATTGGCCGTGGCATTCTCGTGCGCCAGCGCGTTGGCTTTCACGTTAACCGGTGACAATGGCATCGGCGCATATTCGCCATTCGAGGTGGTATCGACCTTGATCGGCAGGCGGGTTCCATCTTTATCAATATCATCAGTCATGGCGCGGCAACCTCTTTCGCTGGAATTATTGGATTGTCGTTCATTACACACTCGTCATCGACTGTAGCAAGAATTCACAGGCCTGCACATAATTTACGCGCCTGATGCGGTTACACAAGATGCGGCCGCCAAAGGGAAATCGAGAAACAGTACGGCGACAAACATTACGGCGACAAAAAGCCCAGCCAAAAAAAAGCCCGCCGACCCTGGAGGGTCGGCGGGCTTTTTTCTTACAGCTTACAGCTGTCTGATCAGTCCGGCAGTGCCAGCGCTGTCAGTGTGCCTCCGGTTTGCAGCATCACGTACTGCTTGCCTTCGTGCTGGTAGTTCATCATGCCGTAGCGGCTGGCTGCAGGCACGGCTACCTTGCCAAGCTGCTCGCCAGTTGCTTTATTTACCGCAAACAGGGCAGGCGTACCGTCGCTCATGGCGCTGGCGTACATCAGCATCGTATCGGTGACCGTCATCAGCGCAACAGTGCCGCTACCGGTATTGCCAACATCAATACCTTCCAGTGCAGGATGGTTCTTGATGCGCTCAGGCGTTTCGCCGACAGGGATCCACCACAGGTGATCGCCGCTGTTCAGGTCGATCGCAGTGATACGGCTGAAGGGTGGCTTGAACAGGGGCAGGCCCTGTGGGCCACGCACCAGCGCCGAACGCAGCGGCGCATAGTCCGTGAACGTTGTGCCAGTAGGCAGCTCGAGCATGGCATCACGCTCTTGCGCAGGCGCCATGATACGGTTGGTGCAACCTTTGCGAGAGGTCACGAACAACACTCCTGAGGTCGGGTCAGCAGCAGCCGGACCGTCGATGTTGACGCCACCGATGTCACCCGGACACCACAGAGCGGCCTGCTTGCCCATCTCATTGTCGCGATGCAATGGCGGCTGGAACAGAGGACCCGTTTCAAAGGTGGAAATCGCTTCGATCGCCTGCTCACGCAGTTCAGGCGTGAAGTCAATCAGGTCGTCCTCAGTCAGGCCCTGCATGTCATAGGGAGCCGGTTTGGTCGGGAAAGGCTGCGTCGGGGACAATATTTCGCCCGGGATCAGACCTGCCGGTACCGGTCGCTCTTCGATCGGCCAGATTGGCTCGCCGGTTTCGCGGTTAAAGACGTAGGTGAACGCCTGCTTGCTCACCTGCGCAATGATGGGCACAGTCTGTCCGTTTTGCTGAACGTCCAGCAACACAGGGGCTGTCGGCGTATCGTAGTTCCAGATATCTTTGTGCACCAGCTGGAAGTGCCAGGCACGTTCACCGGTAGAGGCGTTCAACGCGATCAGGCTGGTACCGTACAGGCCATCGCCCTGCAGGTGGCCGCGATAGAAGTCAATGGATGGAGCATTGGTCGGAATGTAGACCATGTCCAGTTCCTGATCGGCTGCCAGCGGCGCCCAAGAAGACACTTCACCCGTGTAGGCGCGCGGATCTTCAAGCTGATTGCCATCACCGTCTTTCCACGTATCCCAGCCAAACTCGCCTTTGTCCGGGATGATGTTGAAGGTCCACTTGTGTTCACCGGTCTTGATGTCAAAACCCAGAATATCACCCGGGATGTTTTCAAAACGGGTCTGGTTGTAACCCTGCTCGGCAGAGTTACCCACAACAACGATGTCATTGACCACGATGGGCGGCGATGAAGAGGTGATGTAACCTTCTTCCAGCGGAATGCCGTAGTACGGGTCAAATTCATAACCATTGGCTTCAGCCAGGATTTTCTGCAGGTCAACAACACCAGTGTCAGGGAAACCCTCGACACCGATCTCATGGCCAAAGCCTTCCAGCGGTGCGCCCGTCTTGGCGTCCAATGCGGTCAGGAAGAAAGCAGGGCTGATCATGTAAATCACGCCTTTGCCATCGACTTCGCCGTAGCCTACGCCTTTACCGTAGTCTTTACGCATGGAGTATTCGTGACGAAACGTGTGCGGCTCCCGATAAGACCAGATGGTCTCGCCGGTTTCCGGGTCCAGAGCGATCACATGGCGTCGGTCACCGGCAACGGTGTACAGGACACCGTCGATATAACTGGGCGTTGAACGACCACTGCTGGCATCAAAGCTGGCGCCGTCCCAGACCCATGCGGTCTGAAGGGATTCAAAATTGTCGGCGTTGATCTGTGACGCCGGCAGATAACGGGTATGCGCGAAATCCGAACCCAGGGTCAGCCACTCGATTGATTCTTCCTGGGCAGTCAGCAGCGCGGGAGCACCCATCGCTATGCCAGCCGCCAGTGTCAGCAGGCCGGTCAGCGCAGGTTTTTTAGCGAAGCCGCCCGCCAATAATTTACGTTTCATATTCACTTATACTCTCCTCATCAAGCCAAAAAACAATATTCGGGCTTTTGTGGTTTTCTTGTTGTCAGCATTCGCCAGGACATACCCCCACCCATGCCGGCTATGCAGCTCCGCAGCCCCCCCTTCTACAGGCATACTGAACCGCTGGCTTACTGAGGTTCGCACTCTCAGGCAAGGGCTTCCGAGGATACCGCAACACCTGCGCCAAGTCCATATAGACACCTGTCATGGATTTACGACGCCCTTTTTGCTACTTTACCGCCTCGAATTGCCACATTTTTACCGGACGAATATTTATGAACCCCGATACACCCTCTGATGTACATCTCAAACTACGCAACCTGACCGAAGCCGACTATCCACAACTGGCTCGTCTGATGGAGGCGGTGTATCCGGATATCGGCGGGGCCTGGCCAGAAGCGTCTATCCGCCGGCTGATCAAGGCTTTCCCCGAGGGTCAGATCGCCATCGAAGACTACGGCAATCTGGTCGCGGCCGCATTGACCATCCGCTGCGACTACGACCGGTTCAGCCGCCAGCACACCTATGAAGACCTGATCGGTCGTCGCGAGCAGATCAAGCACGACCATGACGGTGATGCCATGTACGGCATGGACCTGTTCGTAGACCCCGAATACCGCGACCTTCGCCTGGGCAGACGGCTGTACGATGCCCGCAAGGACATGTGCCGCGACCTGAACCTGCGCGCGATCCTGACCGGTGGCCGCATCACCAGCTATCACAAACACGCCGACGAGATGACCCCGATGCAATACATCGCAGCGGTGGATCGCAAGGATGCGCACGACCCGATTCTCAGCTTTCAGCTGGCCAACGACTTTGAGGTCAAGCGCCTGCTCAAAGACTACAACCCGCAGGACGAAAAGTCCCAGGGTTACGCCACCTTGCTGGAATGGAACAATATCCTGTACGAACCGGAAACCAGTGACCTCAGCAAGCGGCGCAAGGCAGTGGTTCGCATCGGCATTCTGCAATGGCAAATGCGTCTGACCAGTTCGTTTGATGCCTGGCTGGCCCAAGTAGAATACTTTGTCGATACCATGGCCGACTACCAGGCCGACTTTGTGCTGTTTCCTGAGTTCTTTAATGCACCCCTGATGGGACTGGGCGACCAGAGCAACCAGTTCGAAGCGATTCGTTTCCTGTCGACGTTCGCCAACCGCACTATCGAAGCAATTTCTGAGTTTGCGATCACTTACAACATCAATATCATCGCTGGCAGCATCCCAGTCATGGAAGGCGACAAGCTGCTCAACAAAGCTTATTTGTGCCGCCGTGACGGTACCGTGGATTCGCAGGCAAAACTCCATATTACACCGCACGAGCGCCGCGACTGGGTCATCGACGGCGGCGATGGTCTGCAGGTGTTTGATACCGATGCAGGCCGCATTGGCATCCTGATCTGTTACGACGTGGAGTTTCCCGAACTGTCGCGCATGCTGGCCAAAGGCGGTATGGACATCCTGTTCGTGCCGTTCTGGACGGATACCAAGAATGGTTTCCTGCGCGTACAGCGCTGCGCCCAGGCCCGTGCTATCGAAAATGAGTGCTACGTGGCAGTGGGTGGCAGCGTCGGCAACCTGCCCCAGGTGCACAACGTGGATATTCAGTACGCGCAATCGGCGGTTTACTCACCCTCGGACTTTGCCTTCCCGCACGATGCCATCATGGCGGAAAGCACGCCCAATACAGAGATGGCCCTGGTGGCCGACCTGGACCTGGACAAACTGGTGCAGTTACGCCACGAAGGCTCGGTCACCAACGCCAAGGATCAACGTCACGACCTGTATGAAGTGCGCTGGATAGGTCCTGAGAAAGTGTCGGTGGAAGGCTCTGAAAAATCAGAGCCGGTATCAGACGATAGCTGAGCCTTCAGTCCGCAGCGGGCGCCATCGGCAGCAGCCGAGCCTCAACAGTGAGTGTATAGGCGCCCGTTGACCCTGGATTGTAAGTATTCACGTAGACCGAATACAAATCGTATTCAGCGGCAAAAACCACCTGCGAATCATGACCTTCCTCTTCAAAATCGTCATTCTCAAGCTGAATCAACACCTCGCTGCAACTGCCAACGCCGACCAGCAGAAAACTGTCGAACACATCTGAGCGCAGCGTCACGGTGTATTCGTTGCCGGCCTGCGGCCGCAACTGAAAACAGTCCGCGTGAGTGCCATCGCTCATCTGCGGATGAAAATCTGCCAACTGCCCGGCATGTTCCGCGCCGGGTTCCAGATGGTTACCACTGTATTCCAGCGCGGGCGTATTTTCCTGGGCAGCAACGGGCGTGCCGGCCATCACCGTGAACAATCCCAGGGTCAGCAATCCCAGAGCCAGCAATCCCGGAGCCAGCTTCAGCCAGCGTGCAACAATAATTTTCATGGTTGTCCTCGTGCCGCATCTGGTGCCGCACCTCATAAACGATAAATTCCTAAACCTGCAGCAGCGGTTGAATCTTCTTCAGCACTGCATTCACCCGCTCGGCCAATTGCCAGGGCGGATTGATAATATACATGCCCGAGCCATGCATCCCAAATTCATCAGACTGCGGCGCCACGGTCAATTCGATGCTGACGCCGTCGGCAATGCCCCTCAGTTTCTGTTTGACCAGGCCACTGAAATCGCGCGACTGCCCCAGCATCGGATACCAAAGCGCAATAATACCCGTGGGCCAGCGCCGATGCACAGCCTGCACAGCTTTGATGGCCTGCTGGTAGTCGGCTTTGTTTTCGTACGAGGGGTCCATCAATAACAGACCCCGGCGCGGTGTCGGCGGCGTCAGGGCTATCGCGCCCTCGAAGCCATCGCGGTGGTGAATACTGATCCGCGGATCGCGCTTGAAGTTATCGCGCAAGTGTTCGATTTCGGTGCTGTGCAGCTCCATCAGTACCAGGCGATCTTCCTCGCGCAACTGCGATTGCATGATCGCCGGGGACCCCGGGTAGTTGCCAATCGTGGCACCGGTGTCCACCGGGTTGACGCTGGCCACCATGTCCAGATAGTCACCAAGCAGATCATTGCCCTGTAGCTGCGTACGCTGCTGCCAAAGCCGCAGGAAGCCCTGCGCGGCCTCACCGGTCTTGCGTGCCGGATCACTGCTCAGATTGTAGAAACCGTTGCCGCTGTGGGTATCGATACCCACAAACGCTTTGTCCTTGCTGCGCATCTGCTGCAGTATCGCCAGCAGCGTCAGGTGTTTGAGCACATCAGCATGATTGCCCGCGTGATAGGCGTGTCGATAGCTCAGCATGTCGACCATCCGGCGAAGCGCATCGGGGGTGTCCTGTCTGTTATCAAAAAATATGGGGGCATGAAAAAACCTGTAGGCATAAAAAACTTTTGCGCCCCAAGAGTGAGCCAAGGGCGAACCAGGGGCGAACCAGGAGGCCACTGAGAGTGTGTTGTTGCCTGGCTCACTGCATGGGTTATTGTTGTTTGCCCTGACGATACATCAGGTACCCCGCCACGGATACCGCCACCACCACAATGGCAATGATGATCGTCGCCAGCGCGTTGATCTGAGGACTCACCCCCAGCCTGACACTGGAGTAGACCACCATGGGCAAGGTGGTGGCCCCGGGACCCGACACGAAGCTGGCCACCACCAGATCATCCATCGACAGGGTAAAGGCCAGCAACCAGCCGGCCACCAGCGACGGCGCAATCATCGGCAACGTAATCGTGAAAAAAACCTTGAGCGGACGCGCACCCAGATCCATCGCCGCCTCCTCCAGCGAGGCATCCATATACGCCAGACGGCTCTGCACCACGACGGTGACATAAGCCATGCAGAAGGTCACATGAGCCATGATGATGGTGCCCTGACCACGGCTGGCGGGCCAGCCGATCAGGTCGGCCATCGACATGAACAGCAACAGCAACGACAATCCCAGAATGATTTCCGGCATCACCAGTGGCGCCGCCACCATGATACCCATTGAGCGGGCACCCCACTGCCGGCGAAAACGGACCAGGGTCATGGCCGCCAGCGTACCCAGCACCACGGCAATCGTGGCCGCAATGGCCGCTACCTTGATGCTGAGCCAGGCCGCAGACAGCAACTGCTCATTGCGAAACAGCTCGCCATACCATCGCGTGCTGAAACCCGCCCACACGGTTACCAAACGACTTTCGTTGAACGAATAGACAATAAGACTGAGAATCGGGGCGTAGAGGAAAACATAACCAAACGCCAGCGCCGTCCACAACCAGGGAAATGCGCGTCGTTTATGTTTGCTTGCGCCGCTCATACTGCCTCCTCCACCCGCGCTTCATAACGGCGCAACAACAGGAAGGGAATAATCAATACCACCAGCAACACTGCTGCCAGCGCCGATGCCACCGGCCAGTCACGATTATTAAAAAACTCGGTCCACATCAGCTTGCCCAGCATCAGGCTATCGGGCCCACCCAGCAAATCCGGAATCACAAACTCACCCATCACCGGAATGAAAACCAGCATGGCACCGGCAATAACACCGGGCAACGATTGTGGCCAGGTGATGGTCACAAACTGCCTGGCCGGGCGCGCGCCCAGGTCGGCGGCAGCCTCCAGCAACGCAGGATCAAGACGCGACAAGGTGGCATATAGCGGCAGAATCATGAACGGCAGATAGGCATAGGTAACACCGATATAAACCGCCAGTGAGGTGTGCATGATCTCCAGTGGCTGATCAATCACCCCTAGCCAGAGCAGGGCATTATTGAGGATACCGTTGGTATTGAGAATACCCATCCAGGCATACACGCGAATCAGAAACGAGGTCCAGAACGGCAGGATCACCAGCATCAGCAGCGGCATGCGCAAATGTGTCGGCGCACGGGCAATCGCATATGCCATGGGATAACCAATCAGCAGGCATAGTATGGTGGACACGGATGCCACCTTGAGTGAGCCCAGCAAGGCGCTGGCGTACAAGGTATCTTCCCAGAGCAGCCAGTAGTTACCGAAGTTGACCACAATACTGACCAGGCCATCGGCGCTTTCCCTGATCCAGCCAAGGTACGGCGGCTGTGCCAGGGCCGGCTCGGACAGGCTGATCTTGAGAATAAACAAAAACGGCAGGCAGAAAAAAATCACCAGCCACAGCCAGGGGATCCCCGTCACCAGCCAGCGACCTGCGCGAATGCGCCGCAGATTTGCCCACAGGCTTGTCAGCGTGCCGGTGACACCACCGCTGTACCCGGTCACCGCGCGAGTAACCCGCAACGATCCGCCTGCCAACCCAGCGCGATGGTCTGCCCCCAGGTCAGTGGCAACTCAGCCAGCGCCTGCACGTTGGGCTGGGTATATTTCACGCGTTTGCCCGATGCCAGTTCCACATGATAAATCGACTCGTCGCCCAGGTAGGCAATCTCGCGAATCACGCCGCTCATTTTGTTGGGAAGCTCATCGCCCGATTGCAGCTGCCGGATTTTTTCCGGCCTCACCGCCACTGTCACCGGCATGCCCATGGTCATCGGCTGGCTGTGACGCACACACAACTGTGCGCCGGCTTCCTCGCTGTCGACCAGCACCTGATCACCCGCCTGGCTGCTCACAATGCCCTCAAACAGATTCACCTGGCCGATAAAGTCGGCGGCGTATCGGCTCAACGGAAACTCATACATGCGCCGCGGTGAATCCACCTGCTCAATCCGCCCCTCACGCATCAGCGCAATACGCGAGGACATGGTCATGGCTTCTTCCTGGTCGTGCGTCACCACAATAAAGGTGATACCCAGGCGCTCCTGCAGATTGACCAGCTCAAACTGCGTCTGTTCACGCAATTTGCGATCAAGTGCCCCCAGCGGTTCATCAAGCAACAGGATTTTGGGAAGCTTGGCCAGCGCCCGGGCCAGGGCCACACGCTGACGCTGACCGCCCGACAGTTGTTGGGGTTTGCGCTGGCCGAGCTTTTCGATTTGCACCAGCGCCAGCATTTCACGCACCCGCTCGGCGCGCTGGGTTTTGCCCATGCGGTCCTGTTTCAGACCGTAGGCAATATTGTCCGCCACCGTCATGTGCGGAAACAGCGCGTAGCTTTGAAACATCATATTGACCTGACGCTCGTACGGCGGCACATCGGTGACATCCTTGCCGTCAATATAGACCCGGCCTTCTGTCGGGGTCTCGAAGCCGGCGAGTATTCTGAGCAAAGTGGTCTTGCCGCAGCCAGAGGATCCCAGCAAGGAGAAAAATTCTTTCTCGTCAATATCCAGGCTGATATTGTCCACGGCATAGGTGCTGCCAAAAACCTTGCTGACATTCTGTATCCTGACCAGCGGTTTTTGTTCAGCATTGGCTACGACGTTATTCATCCACCCGCCTCGACATTAGTCTCAGTCAACAATTGGCAAAGATCAGCGCCCGGTTTTTACCCGGGTCCACAACCGGTTCATGCTGCGAATTTGTGAATCACTGGGCGTTTTCAATACGATAAAGCGCGCCTGGGTAGCTGGCGGCGGATAAATGCCGGGGTCGTTGCGAACCGCTTCATCCACCAGCGCCAGCGAGGCGCTGTTAGCGTTTGCATAGGCCACGTAGTTGCTGACCCCGGCAATGACCTCAGGCTCCATAATATAGTTCAGGTAGCTGTGCGCATTGGCAACGTTGGGCGCGTCCGCCGGAATGGCCAGTACGTCGGTCCACACCACCGCGCCTTCGGCAGGCGCTGCGTAGGCAATGGTCACGCCGTTGTCGGCCTCACTGGCACGATCGCGCGCCTGCAGCACATCCCCGGAATAACCGTGGGCGACACACAGATCGCCATTGGCCAGATCACTGATATAGGACGAGCTGTGAAAGTAACGGATGTGGGGCCGCGCGGCCGCCACAATGTCAGCGGCCTGCTGGGCCGCCGCGCTGCTGTAGTCATCCGTGGGCAGGCCAGCATAGGCGCGCGCGGCCACAAACACCTCGGTGGCATCATCCATCAACGAGACACCACACACTGACAGGCGCGCGACGATTTCCGGATCAAACACCAGTCGCCAGGTGTCCAGCGGCATGTCGTCACCCAGAATCTCGCGTACTTTATCAACATTGTAGCCAATGCCGGTGGTGCCCCACATATAGGGCACCAGATACTGATTACCGGGATCAATATCAGCCAGTGACTGCAGGATCACCGGATCAAGGTTAGACAGGTTGCTCAATTGGCTTTTGTCCAACGCCTGGTACAGGCCAGCCCTTATGTGCCGGTCGGCGAACGGCCGGGCTGTCGGCACGACCAGATCGTAGCCGCTGCGGCCCGCCAGCATGCGGGTTTCGAGTACTTCGTTGGAGTCATAGACATCGTAGGAAACGCTGATATCGGTTCGGTTCTGGAAATTACTGATCGTGTCTTCGGCAATATAATCCGACCAGTTATAAATATTCACACTCCCCTGAGCAAACACATTGAGGGTGCTGCCAGCGAAAACCAGAGCAATGATCCGTGCAAGGCGACGAGCAACGTTATTCATCAGGGAACTCCTCCAGGGAGACAACGATAAAGAGGGGAAACCGGCCGTTCCGGGGGCACCATTCAGTGTCAAATACTGCCCAGCGTGAAACGCGCATATTAGAGCAATTTTATAAAAAGAAAAGATTTTTTTAAGCTTTTGAATTGTCCGCCAAAGCCTTGCACCATAAGGGTTCACCGGCAGTTTTCGGGGGCCAGGACCAGCCTCTGCGGGCATTCGGACACAATTCGTATTATCATGACGCCCCATACTTCAAGACAGTACTTCAGCCCATGTCAGACAGCTCGTTTTCTTTCTTCGCCAGTTGCGCCAAAAGCCTTGAACCACTGCTGGCAGAGGAGCTGCTGCAATGCGGTGCCCAGGACATTCGCCAGACCGTCGCCGGGGTCAGCTTCACCGGCTCGCTGCGCGAGGCCTATCGTGCGGTGATGTTTTCCCGTATAGCCAACCGCATCATCCTTATCCTGCATGAGCAACTGGTGCCCGATGCCGATGCGCTGTACGCCGCTGCCGACAGCATCGACTGGACGCAGCACATGGCGAGCACCGACAGTTTCGCCATCAGCGCCGCTGGCACCACGCACAACCTGCGCCACACCCAGTTTATCGCCCAGCGCATCAAGGACGCCGTCGTCGACCAGTTCCGTAACAGCGGCCAGAACCGGCCCGATGTCTCCAAACAGGATCCAGATCTGCGCATCCATGCCGTCATCAAAAAAGGCCGTGTCATTCTGGGCATTGATCTGGTTGACGGCAGTCTGCACCGGCGCGGTTATCGTCAGGAACAAGGCGAAGCGCCGATGAAAGAAACGCTGGCCGCGGCCTTGTTGATGCGTGCGGACTGGCCAACACTGATGCAGCAAGACAATGCCGTGATATACGACCCCCTGTGTGGCGCGGGCACCCTGCTGATTGAAGCGGTACTGATGGCGCTGGACATAGCACCGGGACTGCTGCGCGAAAGCCAGTTATCGGCCTGGCCCCATCATGACCAGGCGACCGCTGCAGAAGTGCGCCAGGAAGCGGAGCTTCGCA
>Ga0136557_1002111_pt1 | contig 11841 bp, 9 predicted proteins | sample AntRauTorckE6832_FD_104796 | JGI IMG/M metagenome (GOLD analysis project Ga0136557, IMG submission 104796) | Saline lake microbial communities from Rauer Islands, Antarctica - Metagenome Torckler E6 #832 | ecosystem: Environmental > Aquatic > Non-marine Saline and Alkaline > Saline | place...
GACCGCCCCGAGTTCCTGCGCAATGGTTTCCAGCGTTCCGGTACCGGTAATCCAGGTACCTACGCGGTGCCAACCCGTAATGCGCAGGGCCAGCTGACCGGCGCCAACGCGCGTACGCCTGATCCAGGTTGCGGCATCGACAACGGCTCAGGCACCGACGTGGGTATCCCTGGTAACTACGCCAGTGGCCAGCGGCTCGGTACCACGTGTAACTTCCATTTTGGTGAATTCTGGGACTTCATGAGTGCTCAGGACAAGATGAGCATCTGGACCAACTATGAGCATCGTTTTAATGACAACCTGACCAATGATTTTAATATCAATGCGTCACGCCTGGAAACGTTTACCCGGGGCTCTCCGCAGAACCCGGGTGGCCGTATCCCCGAGCTTCCGTTGATCGCGGGTGAACACCCGGGCAACCCCTACCGTGCCATGGCCAACCGCGGTAACGGCATGGAGCCTCTGTACGCGCAGGCAGGTCCTGATGGCAATCCCTTGCGCAATGCCAGCGGCGTAGTCCAGCTGGCGGCTGATCCGTTCAATTCGGCGTTGGGCGTGCCCTTTAATGAAGATGTACGTATCACCGAGCTGCGCATCAATGCGTTTAAACTGCAGACACAGCCTAAGGCCGTACTTGATGATGGCGCCTTCCCGCAGGGTTCAGACCGTTTCGACATTCGGCTGGCAAACACGCTGACCTATGAGGTGCCAAATTCAAGCTGGGCGGTCTCGCTTGCCGGGCTGTATCAGGTTGGCGTGGATGACGCGCTGGAAAAGAACTCCAGTCAAAACGCATTGATTCAGGGTTTGAAAGGCGAATTGGTGCCAGATCCGTCGGCGCCGAATTCCAGTGCTTATTACAACCCGTTTGCCAGTTCGGTGTTTGATTGTAATAACCGCGTTTGCGCCAACACGGGTACGCCGCAGTATGCCAACTCGCAGGCGGTGGTGGATGCGATCACCATTGCCGGCTTGACGAAAACAGAAACCACGTTCAAGTCGGCCGAATTGGCAGCCACCGGTGAGGTGTTTGAAATTCCCACAGGTATGATTTTGGCTGCCGTTGGTGTCGAGTATCGTCAAAACGAAGTTGACGTTGATTTTGATGCTGCGCGAAACCAGTGTGACTTCCACCAGGGTGGTTGTGCCTTTGACTACACGGCCGAGCAGGACGTTAATTCGGCGTTTTTCGAACTGGCGGTACCGATGACAACCAACGCGCTTGGTGAGGCCGAGTTCCAGATCGCCGGCCGTTACACAGACTACGGCGGCAGCATCGGCGACTCGTTTGACCCGAAACTGGCTGTGCTGTGGCGGCCGCTGGACATGCTGTCGCTGCGGGGTTCCTGGAGTACCGCGTTTATTGCTCCGAGCCTGGTAGACCTGTTCTCGCCACAAACCTGTGGACTGCAGAATGCGGGTGACCCGTTTGATAATTCAAACGCCTTCCGTGTGGCCTGTAATGAGGGCAACCAGAACCTGACGCCGGAAACGGCTGATGTGTTTAACGTGGGTGCATCGTTGAGCCTGCTGGAAGGCGCGCTTTCCATCGGTGTTGACTACGCGGAATACGATTTCAAAGACCGTATCGCCAGCACCACGCTGAACCAGGTAGTGAACCTGGACTACGCTGCCTTCCTGGCCGCCGGTGGTAATCCCAGCAGCCAGGCCAGTAAACTGGCCTGGTTCAACGGACCCGACTCAGATCCAAACATCAACCGTGATGTAGACGGTGTCATGAGCCGGGTGATTGTATCTCGCTTGAATGCGCAGACCATGAAGCATCGTGCAATCGACCTGTATGCGCGTTACGACCTGGATCTGGGCAATTTCGGTAACATGGTCTTTAACCTGGATGGCACACAGGCCCTGGAATATTCCTATGACCTGGGTCTGGGTATTCCTGCCGGTGACGGTGTTGGCAGTCAGAATGAGTCCATCTCTGAAGTGCCACCGATGCCTGAGTTCCGTGTCAACGCCACCATGAACTGGAGCATGGGCAATCACAGCGCCTTGCTGCGAGCCCGGTGGATTGATGGTTTCGAGTACTCGTTCAACTCCGGTGCCTTGCTGGGCGCTCAGCTCGCCATCAATGGTCGTGCCGCGGCAGCCAGCATGACCTACATTGATGCTAACTACGCGTACACCTTCGACAGTCTGATTGGTGATCGTGCCACTCGTTTCGAAATTGGTGGTCGTAACCTGGGTGATCGATTCCCGACACCTTTCTTTAACCTGGGCGGCATAGAAACATTCGTTCACGATATTCGTGGCCGTATGATGTATGTCCGTATCAACCAGGAAATCTAAACTCTCGGCATAAAAAAGGGGGGGTGCAGCGTTTGCTGCACCCCCCCTTTTTTATATTTTTAAATTTTTAAAGGGGACGGAGGCATTTGGCTTTGCTAAATGCCTCCGTCCCCTTTACAGCCCTACTCGTCGAGGAAGCTGCGCAGATGATCGGAGCGGGTTGGGTGGCGCAGTTTACGCAAGGCCTTGGCTTCTATCTGCCGAATGCGCTCACGCGTCACGTCGAACTGCTTGCCAACTTCTTCCAGCGTATGGTCAGTATTCATATCGATGCCAAAGCGCATGCGCAGCACTTTGGCTTCGCGTGCGGTCAGGCTGTTCAGCACTTCCCGAGTGGCTTCGCGCAGGCCTTCTTCGATTGATGATTCTATCGGCGATTCCACCGTTGAGTCCTCAATAAAATCTCCCAGGTGCGAATCTTCATCGTCGCCGATTGGCGTTTCCATGGAGATTGGCTCTTTGGCGATCTTCAGTACACGGCGCACTTTGTCTTCAGTCATCTCCATGCGCTCACCCAGCTCTTCGGGGGTGGGTTCACGTCCTTTTTCATGCACCATCTGACGGCTGATGCGATTCAGCTTGTTAATGGTCTCGATCATGTGCACCGGAATACGGATGGTCCGCGCCTGGTCAGCAATAGAGCGGGTAATCGCCTGTCGAATCCACCAGGTAGCATAGGTGGAGAACTTGTAACCACGCCGGTATTCAAATTTGTCGACGGCTTTCATCAGGCCGATATTGCCTTCCTGGATCAGGTCGAGAAATTGCAGACCGCGGTTGGTGTATTTCTTGGCAATTGAGATCACCAGTCGCAGGTTGGCCTCTACCATCTCCTTCTTGGCGCGCCGTGACTTGGCTTCACCGATGGACATGCCACGGTTGATCTCTTTGATCTCGGCCACTGACAGGCCACATTCCCCTTCCATGGCCTGCAGCTTACGCTGGGTACGATGGACTTCGTCAGCGATGTCCTTCAGACGGGCAACCCAGGGTTCCTTGCCTTTGGCAAACTGGTTCATCCATTTTTCATCGATTTCGTTACCGGGGAAGGTGGTCACGAACGTCTTGCGTGGCATGCCTGCGGTGCGCACACACAGCGCCATGATGGCGCGCTCGTGGCGACGGACACGGAACAGGGCGGCGCGGGCCTGGTTAACCAGTACTTCAAACAGTTTGGGCGTGAGCTTGAAGGTTTTGAACATCTCGCCCAGTTTGTCCAGCTCGGCCAGCGACTTCTTGTGGCTGCGGCCTTGCTTGCTGATCACCTTCTCAGTAAGTTCATACTGAGCGCGCAGATCAGTAAAGCGCAGGCGTGCCTCTTCCGGGTCGGGACCGGAAGTTGTTTCTTCGTCATCGGCGCCATCAATACTGGAGTCGTCATCAACATCATTGTTGTTGCTGGCGGGGTTGCTGTTTTCGATTGCTTCGTGGCGCCCGGCAGCCGTTGGCTGGGCGGGATCGTCGACTTCCAGATAACCGGTAATCACGTCAGTCAAACGCCGTTCTTCAGCGGTAACCTGGTCGTATTCATTCAGCACGTAGGCCACGATGCCCGGGAAGCTGGCCATGGATTTCATCAGTTCGCGCAGGCCTTCTTCGATACGCTTGGCGATGACTATCTCGCCCTCACGCGTCAGCAGTTCCACGGTGCCCATTTCGCGCATGTACATGCGCACGGGGTCGGTGGTGCGGCCCGCTTCGTTCTCGACGGCGGCCAGCGCAGCTGCGGCTTCGGCGGCCGCCAGCTCATCGGTGCCACCTTCTTCGCCATCGTTCAGCAGCAAGGTATCGGCATCAGGCGCGACTTCAAACACCTTGATGCCCATATCGTTGATCATCTGAATGATGTCTTCAACCTGGTCCGGATCCGAAATCGATTCGGGCAGGTGATCATTAACTTCGGCGTAGGTTAGATACCCTTGCTCTTTGCCTTTGGCAATAAGGGCTTTTAAGCCGGATTGAGGTGAACTCAGGCGCGAATCAGACATAGCTTCCCATTCGGTTTAGAAATAACCGCTTCGAAAATAAAAATCAGCCGAGCATTATAGCCCTTGTGCTGGATGGTTGCCAGTGACACTCACTCACCGGGGTCTTCGTTTTTTACTGACCGCAAACGTGGCTTAAGCCGTTCAAGCAACTGGCGGCGTTGTTGATGCTTATCGGCCTCTTGTCTTAATTGTCGAATGACAAAGCTGAATTCCTCTGCCTGGCCCGCCGCTGGGGTAATTCTTTCGTTCTTTAGCAGTTGGGTCAGGCGTTTGCCAGGCGGTGTGCCATAGCAATGGCCCAATAATGCGTAGGTAGTTATATCGGGGTCCGTTTGCGCAAATTCAAGGAGTTCCAGCAATAAATCCACATCCGGGTCCTGCAGATGGCGCAATGTGCTCAGCTCGCCTTGCACCGTGGCGGCCAGAGCTGGCTGATGAAGCAGCAGTTCAATGGCAATCAGGCCGGCCGGTTTGTTGACGCGTTTGCCGCGCGCTGCCGGTTCTTTAGCCTGTGCCAGTTGCCGGTGCTGGCCCTGTCTTGCGGGTGTGGAATCCGGCGCATGGGGCGGCGCGTTCCAATCAGGCGGCGAATCAGATTTTGACTTTGCATCCGGTTCAATTGGCGTCGCTGCCGGTGTTTGCTGAAGCAGTTTGTCGATGGTGTCTCGCTGGCTGCCGGTAATTTGCGCCAGCTGATCGAGCATGAGCTGCTGAAACAGGCCGCGCGGCAACAGCTTGATCAGCGGGATACTCTGACTGAACAGGCGGGCCTTGCCATCCATGCTGGTCGCGTCGATGTCCTGCTGCATGTGATCAAAGAAGTAACTGGACAGCGAGCCGGCCTTGTTCATGCGCGCCAGGAAACCGTCGGCGCCTTCTTTGCGCACCAGTGTGTCCGGGTCTTCGCCTTCGGGCAGAAACAGGAAGCGGATCTGGCGGCCATCCGCCATGACTGGCAAGGACGCCTGCAGCGCGCGCCACGCCGCCGCGCGACCGGCGTTGTCGCCATCAAAACAAAAGATGATCTCCGGTACCAGGCGGAAGAGTTTCTCCAGATGACTGGTGTTGGTGGCCGTGCCCAGGGTCGCCACGGCAAAGCTGATGCCATGCTGGGCCAGCGCCACCACGTCCATATAACCTTCCACGATGACAAAGCGCTGGGGCTTTTGCGTTGCCTTACGCGCCTCGTACAGGCCGTATAGCTCACGGCCCTTATGGTAAACCGGGGTTTCCGGTGAATTGAGGTATTTTGGTTTGTCGTCCCCCAGCACCCGGCCGCCGAAGGCTATGACCCGGCCCCGGCTGTCGCGGATGGGAAACATGATGCGGTCGCGGAAACGGTCGTAATGGGTGTCCAGGCCGTCCTGGCGCCGTTCTGCATCGCGGGCAATAATCAGGCCCGCTTTCTCCTGAATCGGCCGTGTGATCTTGTACTCATCCAGGTGCTTGAGCAGATTGTCCCAGCCCGGCGGTGCCAGCCCGATGGCAAAACGTTTTGCGATCTCGCCGGTCAGGCCGCGGGACTTCAGGTAAGCCACAGCCCGTTTGCGCGCCGGGTGTTGGCGCAGCTGTTGCTGATAAAACAGACTGGCCTGCTGCAGTGAAGTCAACAGATCGTTGTTTTCGCTGCTGCGCTGCTGCCCGGCGGGTGAGCGTTCTTCGCGCGGCACGGTCAGGCCGCAATCGCCAGCCAGGGCCTCGACGGCCTCGGGGAACTCTTTGTGATCAAAATTCATCACAAAGCCCAGGGCATTGCCGGCGGCGCCACAGCCGAAACAATAGTAAAACTGCTTTTCGGGTTCTACGCTGAAAGAGGGCGTTTTTTCCTGGTGGAAGGGGCAGCAGGCCGAGTAGTTTTTGCCGGTTTTGCGCAGTTTGACGCGCTTATCGATGACATCAACGATGTCGACCCGGCTTAGCAGGTCGTCGATAAAGTTCTGCGGAATCAGACCAGCCATGAACGGTAAACCCGGTAGTGATCGGTGGTCAACGGTGTGTTATGGGCAGTGTAGCAAATTAACGTTGCTCAGCAGCAGGAGGACTGCTGCCGCACGCGCTCGGGGAGGATCAGGCCTGACCGAGCTTTTTCTTGATCAGCTGGCCAACGGCGCCCATGTCGGCACGACCAGCCATCTGAGGTTTGACGGCGGCCATGACCTTGCCCATGTCCTGCACGCTGGTGGCGCCGGTATCGGCAAGTGCCTGGGTGACGATGGTATCAATTTCAGCATCCGACAGCGGCTGCGGCATGAACGTCTGCAGTATTTCGATTTCGGCTTGCTCTATGTCGGCCAGGTCATTGCGGGCGGCACTTTCATACTGACGAATGGATTCCCGGCGCTGCTTGATCATCTTTTCCAGGATGCTCAACACGCGGGCATCGTCAGGTTCAATGCGCTCATCAACTTCGATACGTTTGACTTCGGACAATGCCAGCCGCACGGTCCCCAAACGAGCCTTGTCCCTCGCGCGCATGGCGTCTTTCATTGCTTCAGTCAACTGAAGCTTTAGTGCGCTATCGGCCATAGGGGCATACTGGGTCAGCAAAAAAAGTCAGCAAAAAAAGTCAGCAAAAAAGGTCCATGAAAACAGCTCAATGAACACGGGTCTGCGGAAACAGGTTCAGCAGAATCCAGTATCAGAGTAACAATCGTCAGTGATCAGTTCGTCAGTGATCAATAGAGGCGCTTGGTCTTCTTGTTGTCACGTGACAGCTTTTTCAGGTGACGTTTTACGGCAGCGGCTGCTTTGCGCTTGCGGGCGGAAGTCGGCTTTTCGTAAAATTCCTTGCGGCGGACTTCAGCCAGAACACCGGCTTTTTCGCAGGATCGCTTGAAGCGACGCAGAGCCACATCAAACGGCTCGTTTTCTTTCAGTTTTACCATTGGCATAGTGCAGAGTCACCTTTGCATTCAATTTAAAAGGGCGCACATTTTAATGCGGCGCGCGCCAAAATGCAAAAGCTAAATTGCCCAAACCAGGCAAATACTGGCTAATCGCAGGGCGCTGCCGTATTATTCACCTCTTTTTTTGCCCTTTGGCTAAATACCCGCGTTACGCGAGCGCGTGACCCTCGAATACCCAAGTTAACAGGTTATACAACAATTATGCGCGTTTTAGGGCTGGAAACATCCTGCGATGAGACCGGGGTGGCGATTTACGACAGCGAGCAGGGCCTGTTGGGCGATGCGTTATACAGCCAGGTAGAGATGCATGCCGTGTATGGGGGCGTGATTCCGGAGCTGGCCTCGCGTGACCATATCCGCAAAACCCTCCCGATGATCCGCCAGTTGCTGGCAGACACAAACATACCGATATCGTCAATTGATGGTATTGCCTATACCGCCGGTCCGGGCCTGATCGGTGCACTGCTGGTCGGGGCCGCCCTTGGGCGCTCGCTGGCCATGGCCTGGGATGTCCCTGCCGTGGGTGTGCATCATATGGAAGGCCATTTGCTGGCGCCAATGCTGGAAAATAACCCCCCCGAGTTTCCCTTTGTTGCGCTGCTGGTCTCTGGTGGCCACACCCAGCTGGTGGCAGTCCAGGGCATCGGTGAATACACCTTGCTGGGCGAATCCCTGGATGATGCTGCCGGCGAAGCGTTTGATAAAGTAGCTAAAATGCTGGGCTTGTCGTATCCCGGTGGTCCCCGTGTCGCTAAACTCGCAACGCAGGGCACAGCGGGCCGGTTTGTGTTTCCGCGGCCAATGACCAACCGGCCGGGGCTGGATTTCAGTTTCAGTGGCCTGAAAACCTTTGTGCGCAACACCCTGGCTGAGCTGGACAGCGCAGCGCAAGACGGCATCAGTGAGCAGGACAAAGCTGACGTGGCGCTGGCCTTTGAAGAAGCGGTAGTGCAGACCCTGACCATCAAATGCAGGCGCGCCCTGCAGCACACCGGCCTGCGCCGGTTGATCATTGCCGGTGGCGTCAGTGCCAACACCCGGTTGCGGGCAGGACTCGAAGCCATGGTGCAGGCCCAGCGCAGCGAGCTGTTTTACGCAAAGCCGCGGTTTTGCACCGACAATGGCGCCATGATCGCGTATGCCGGTTGCCAGCGTTTGCTTGCCGGTCAGCGTGAAGGATTGGCCATCAGCGCCCGTGCACGCTGGCCGCTGGACACATTACCGTCAATTAGAAATCTGACAGGAGCCTGATTATGGATATTGTTTACATAAAAGAGCTGGAAATCCAGACCGTGATCGGCATCTTCGACTGGGAACGCGAAGTCCGGCAAACCGTCAGCATCGACCTGGATATGGGCACCGATATCAGAGCGGCGGCCGCGACTGAAGACATTAACAAAACGCTGGATTACAAGGCGGTGTCCAAGCGTTTGATAGCCTTTATCGAGGCGGCGGAGTTTCTGTTGATAGAGACCATGGCCGAACAGGTGGCTGCCATCGTGCTTTCCGAGTTCCCCGTCAGCTGGTTGCGGCTGCGGCTGGGCAAACCGGGCGCAGTGACCGGTGCACGTGATGTGGGCGTGATCATCGAGCGTGGCCAGCGTCCGGATCAATTACCACGGGTGTGAACGCCAAGCGCAACACGTCACAATAACTGGATTGTGTTATGACTTTATTAACGCTGAGTCTGGGCAGTAACCGCCAGTCAGATCATCATATTCGTGCCGCGCTGGATGCGTTGCAGGCAAGTTTCGCCACCATGCAGACCTCGTCTGTGTTCGAAAGCAAAGCTGTGGGTTTTGACGGCAGCAATTTCCTGAACATGGTGGTGGCCGTGGATACCGACAACAGCCTTTCCACGGTTAGTTACCGAATCAAGGCCCTGGAAGCTGAACATGGCCGGATCAGAGGCGGGCCGCGTTTCAGCCCGCGCACCCTGGATATAGATATTCTGACCTACGGCGATTGTGTTGGCGACTACGATGGCATTGTGCTGCCCCGGCCGGAAATCACCGAGAATGCCTATGTCCTGTGGCCGATGTCGCAGATCTGTAGTGACTGGCGCGATCCGCATACCGGACAGACATACGCGGCCCTGTGGCAGCAGTATGACAAGTCCAGGCAGTCGTTGTGGCCCATTGATTTTGATTGGCAGGGGCGCCGGATTTCCAGCGCCACTGTTGACTAGCGGTTGTTGTCGGTTACCAGCCCGGCGTCAAGGCTCCTCGACAACGGCTGCTTTGGCGTCTGCGGCGTCAACTGCCTTCTTTTTCTCGATAAATACCTGTGGCCCGACCACAAGCACAATGGTTGCCAGACCGGCAAGCAAGCCCAGCCACGGATCAAACAGTGCGAACGCGATAGCCGTCAATACCATGGCGCCGCGCTCGGTGCTGTCGGTGACGGTGGCCAACGCCAGCGTGGCGAGGGCAAAACCGGTCAACAACAGTGTTACTGCCAGTGCGATGGGCAGCAATGGCTGCAGCATGGTCACAATCGGCAGCACAATAAACAGCGCCGGAAAGCCATAGACATAATAGGCTGAAATGCCATCAAAAATGGAATCCATCTTGTCACGGCCGGTCACCCAGCGCTTGAGCACGATAACCTGAATACCGGTCCACAACACGCCCTGGGTACCAAAAAACGGTGCGACAACGGCCATCGCTGCGTTACGGATACCGGTAGCCATATGAGCGCGGTTGCTGTTCATATCCAGCTTTTCATCAGGGCGCAGAGATGCGGCGTTCTTGATCATTTCTTCGCCTGTGACGACATCGCCAAAGAACAGGATGTAGGTGATAAAGGCCAGGGGCAGTGCGTTAAGGAACATGGTGGCGTCGGGCCAGCCAATAGCCATGGGTGATGCTTTCTGCCACATGCTGGCGGCATGCGCAGGGACGTCGAGCAGGCCCGACTGGATATTGAATTGCATTTCACCGGTGAAATAACCGACCACACCGGCAACCAGGAATGCCGGCAACAGGCCCAGACCGGCGATCTTGGCCAGGATTGGCATTTTTGCCGCCTGGCGTTGGAAGGGTCTGGAGAAGGTCAGGAACATGCACAGTGCCAGCGCTGAAATGGCGGCGATCGGCGTCGAGTTCAAGGCACTGGCCGCGTCATTCGGGTCAAAGATGCGCAGGAAGGCAGCCACGGCTGCGCCAAGGATAATGCCGCCCTTGAGCACATTGGGTACCCAGGCCACCAGTTTGGCCCCCAGCCCGGTTATACCCAGGAAGATGAGCAGCGCGGCGAAGTTGAGTGACAGCGCGGTCATCAACTGAAACTGCTCGTCGGGTGTATTGCCGCCGCCCAGCACAAAGGCAAAAATGAAAGGCAGTGCGGGGGTCAGCCAGCCGGGTGCCAGCGGATCGCCGAAAATCATCCAGCCGGCGGAAATCAGCATGGTGTGGAACATGGCCATGGTGACGGCTTCTTCAAAGCTCAGACCAAAAGATGCAGTCATCACCGGCACTAAAGCCAGGCCAGTGGCGCCGGCGACACAGATGCCCTGCAGAAACTCAGGCAGCGCAAAGCGCATGTGGACAAACGGAATACGGAAGACAAAGGGACCCCATTTGATGCCCGGTTGGACATCTCCCTCTCGGCGTTTTGACAGCATAGTCTGAGTCTCTTTATTTTATAGGTGTTATTGACGGACCCACGGATCTTAACGAACAAGACAGGGCAGGGCAAAGGCTATTCGTCGCTATTTTGAATGCATTCATCATGTTTACGATCGGGCGCGATTCAGCTGAGTGCCCGCCCGCCATCAACGCGAATGGTCTGGCCGGTGATGTATCGGGCGTCACGCGCCAGAAACATGACAGTCTGGGCAATGTCGGCGGGCGTACCGAGTCGTTCCAGCGGTATGCCGGCGAGGATTTTTGCCTGTCCGGCGTCCTGCGAAGTACTATCCTGTGCATGCTCCGGCCATAAAATGGCGCCAGGTGACACAGCGTTGACCCTGACCGAGGGTGCCAGTTCGCGCGCCAGTGACTTTGTCATCGCCGCCAACGCCGCTTTTGCCATGGTGTAGGCCGTAAAGTCAGCCATTCCACGATCAACATTGATATCGATGAGGTTGACGATGCTGCCGCTGCTGGCTTTGAGAGCGGGTGCCAGTTGTTGCGCCAGAAACAGCCCTGCTCGTGCATTGCTGTTCATCAGGTCAAGCCACTGTGCCTGTGTCAGCGACGCCAGGGGGGTTGGGTAAAAACTGCTGGCGTTGTTGACCAGAACGTCCAGCCGTTGATGGATGGAGAGCACTTTGCCGCCCAGCTCTGACAAGGCATGCTCGTCAGTCAGGTCAGCGGCGACCACCGAACCGCTGTTGGCACGGATATGGTTAAGTTCTGCCGCCAATGCGTCAGCGTCGTGTTGTGAACGGTGGCAGTGAATGATGACGCGATAGCCGGCCTGGTGAAAACTGCGGGCAATCTCGGCACCGATGCGTTTGGCCGCGCCGGTGATAAACGCGACAGGCGGCTGGCGCGGGTTTTGGTCTTGTTGTGTCATGGGTCAGTCCTGAACTTGTCATCAGTGCCTGGAGTGGCGTCAGCCTTGAGCGAGTGATCAGCCTTGAGCGGATAATCAGCCCTGAGCGAATAATCAGCCCTGAGCGAATAATCAGC
>Ga0136557_1002115_pt1 | contig 11835 bp, 9 predicted proteins | sample AntRauTorckE6832_FD_104796 | JGI IMG/M metagenome (GOLD analysis project Ga0136557, IMG submission 104796) | Saline lake microbial communities from Rauer Islands, Antarctica - Metagenome Torckler E6 #832 | ecosystem: Environmental > Aquatic > Non-marine Saline and Alkaline > Saline | place...
GCCGGCCCGTATTGTTGTTATCGCCCCGGAGTTTTGCAGCGTGTTGAGCAGCATGATTGCCCCGAAAATGATCCAGAGTACTGATACGGTGACAATCATACCCTGTATGGTGGAGGCGAGTATGCGATTGAAGCTCATTTCCCAGAAAAACATGGCTATGACAACCGCCGTTAAATAAACGACGGGCATTGCGTTGCGTGCCGACCAACGCAGCCCCAGAAGTAAAATCGCGGCAGCCAGTATCGGCGATGCTGCCAGAAGTGCTTGTAGAGATGTGGACATGCTATACGTTCCCCTTGTAGTCGCTGTTGTTTTTTTGCTGGTCTCCCAAAGAACATGCGCAAAGGTTGGTCTATTATACCAATTAATGCGAAAAAAGTGAGCCAGCTGCCTTTGACGAGGCGCGAGTGTATTTCGAAAAAACCATTTCGTCAAGGACAATAATTAAAATAACGACACTATTGCAGTGAGATATTCCGATCAAGTGCAGTTTGGGGTGATGGTATTATACTATTTTGACAAGGATTTTGTATTGGTAGGACCAGTAGTGTTTGGAAGGTTTCACTGTCAACTGGCAATATCGGCGTTATTGCCCTTGGTAATCAGGTTGTAATATATAGGTTGTCTTTTGCATGTCTCTCTCCCCTTGGCTGGCGCCTCACGATCAAATAGCTTCGGAACCACAAAGGTTGCTGTCATGCCAGAACCTCCCTAATTGCTGATGCCAGCGTACGTATCGAGTATGGTTTGCGGACAAAGGTCCTCGCTCCCATGTCAAGAGTACGTTTGACATCTTCATTTTCGGAGAAGCCGCTGACGATAACTGCCTTTTGGCCGGGACGTCGTGCCAGGATGGCGCGATAGGTATCGCCACCGCTGATGCCGGGCCGCATGATCATGTCAAGCAGGATCAGAGCAAACTCTTCCTGCTCAACGCGCTTGATGGCTTCTTCCCCGGAACCGGCGGTTGCACAAGAGTAGCCAAGTTTTTCCAGCATCATGCCGGCGATATCCAGTTGTTGAGGTTCGTCATCGATGATGAGAATTTTTTCGCCGTTGCCAAAGAGTTCTTTTCCCAGTGCGGATGTCTGTGTTATGACCACCTCATCCCGGCAGGCCGGCAGGAACAGGCGAAATCGTGCTCCCTGGCTGGTGTTTTCGGCATTTACTATGCCGCCGTGGTCCAGGGCAGTGTTGTAAACAATCGATAAGCCAAGTCCGGTCCCGCTTGTCCCCGTTTTCTTTTTTGAGAAAAAGGGTTCGAAAATATGGTCGATATGTTCCTTAGCTATCCCCGGACCGGCGTCGGTCACTTCAAACACCACATAATCACCCGGCTCCAGATATTGGGTTATGGCGTCCGGCTGAGAGATATGGAGGTCATAGGTGGCTATTGTGACACTTTCCTTGGGCAGTGTCGCCTCATAACCGTTCACCACCAGGTTCATGATCGCTTTTTTGATATGCAGCGGTGAACAGTTGATATTACAGATATCTTCAGCCAGTTCCAGGGTACAGTCGACCTTGGGATGGCGCCGCCGCAGCTGGTCGTATTCCGGCGAACTGCAGTACGCCTTGACGATGGTGTTGATGCTTGCGACTTCCCGTGCGGCGTTGCCGCTACGGGCCATGGTAAGAAGATCGTCAACTATATGGGCAGCCTGCTGGCCTGAGCGCTGTATGGCTTCCAGCTTGGGGCGCATGGGGTTGTCTTTTTCAAGCTGAAGGAGCAGAAGTTTGGGATAGGAAACGATGCCGGACAGGATATTGTTGAGATCATGGGCAACTCCTCCTGCCAGCATGCCTACAGCCTCCATCTTCATGGAACGGTGCAGCTTGGCTTCCATTTCCTGCTGAATAGATATATCGTTGTAAAAAATAAAGAGGTAGCGGTTATCCTCGTAATTGAACGAACTGCAATGGAGCTCCACCGGAAAGGTTGAGCCGTCCTTGCGACGGAAAACCGTTTTATATGGTACACTGGTATTTTTATCCAGGATTTCAAATAAGGCAGTTCCTGGTGTATAGATGTCTTGTGCCAGGACTGTTTCCGGGGTCAGCTGGAGAAATTCATCGAGACTGTAGCCCAGGTGCCGGGCGGCGGATGCGTTGGCATGAACCATAGAGCTTCGCTGCGGGGCAGGGCGTTGGCAAAGCCAGAAAATGGGAAAGGAGCAGGTGTCAATGGCGTGCTGGGTCATCAATAACTGCTGCTGGGTCGTCTGCAGTACTTCCGACTGGCGGCGAATCTCCGCATTTTGATACTGCAGTTTGGTGTTGAATTTTGTCAGGGTGACGTGTCTGTAGAAAAGCAAGCCAATGATCAGCAGACTTCCCGTGATAACACCGATGATAAGTGTGTAGTCGTTCCCCTTCTCATATCTGACGGAGATCCAGCGGTTGAGAATTTCTTGGTGGTCTGCTTCGTCGATGGTTGCAATGGCCTTATTCATGCTGGAGACGAGTTCAGGTTCATCGTTGCGCAGCGCCATTCGCAGTTCCAGCACCTCACCTGTCTTGCCCGATATCTTGAGCTCATCGGCAAAAGAGTTTTGCAGTGTATAGGCCACGCTGGGTAGGGCTCCTATGACGCCGTAGAGCTTGCCGTCACGGACTTTGGCCAGTCCCTCGGCCAGTGAGGTGATATCAACAATCGTGAGATCTTTATATTTGGAGCGGAAGAGTGTACCAAAGGCATAATCCTTTTTCACTCCTATGCGTTTGCCCTTTGCCAGAGATATATCTGCAAGAAAAGGTGCCGATGTTCTGGTTGCCAGGACCAGCGGCGTTGTAAAGTAGGGTTTGCTGAAATAAAACGAAAGTCGCCGATCGGGGGTGGACATGGCAAGCGAAATGAGATCGCAACGGCGCTGTTTACCATATTCCAGGGTCTGCTTCCAGCTGCTGGTTGGTTCGAGCTCAAAGGATATTCCCATCCTGTTGCTCAAGAGCTCCATGTAGTCAGCTGCCATACCGGTGTGGCGGCCTGAGCGAATACTCTCAATCGGCATCCAGTCCGGATCGACGCATATGCGGAACTCTTTTTTGTCGGCAAGATAGTTTTGTTCCTGCGGCGTCAACTGGAGCTTTATTGTTTCTTTGCCTGCCATGTGCCATCGCCTGCGCAGTGTTTGGCGTTCTGCTTTGGTTATCATCGTATCGGCCTTGTCAAGCAGGCCGAGAAGAACGGCGTTATCCGGGTGGACGGCCAGGTGGTGAGAGGCGGAAGGAAAGATGATATTTGCGGTGATGGGTGTGCTGGTGATGTCGTCAAGAAGATATTTGGCGATGTAATAATTGAAGACACTGTGCGCGCCTATGGCCGCATCCGCTTTTTCCGCCATGACCTGGCGAATGGAGTCAAGCAGGTTGTCGGTGATGAGCAGCTCTATGTCTGGGTAATGGCGGCGCAGAAGTTCCTCCTGGGCATAGCCTCGGGCCACGGCCAGTGTGGCCCCTTGAAGTTTTTCCAGATCGGCACGGTTGGCGGATTCCTTCAAGGTCAGTAGAGCGTTGAAGACATTAACGACGCTTTGCCGGGAAAAGAGGAAGCGCTCTTGGCGTTCCGGTGTGATGGTCATGTTGGTTATGCAGTCGAGTTCTTTGTTGGCCAGCATCTCGACATATTCACTCCAGCTTCGGCCTGCGACAAAATCGACGGGAAGACCGAGCTTTTCACCAATCAACCGAATGTAGTCATTGACGTAGCCGCGGGGGATATCGTTTACAGTGTAATTAAAGGGGGGCCAATCGTCGGCAAGCTGCACACGAAGGGTGGTGTGGCTTTGCAGATAGTGCTTTTCCGCAGTGTTAAGCTCCATGGAAGGAGGGGAAGCGTATGCCGTTTGGTTTCCACTGATAACGCCATAACACAACAAAAGGATTGTGATGGTGGTCGGCAGGCACCTGGCAGAAAAACTGGATTGCATGAATAATATATTCTCGTTGAATAAAAAAGAGCGTTGTGTGCCATAGAACTGAATGGCATCTGAAGTCATCTTAAAGTATTCTGGAAAATAAAGAAAGAGTCAAGCAATAGCAGGAAAAACCGGCAATGGAGGAACTGGGAAGGCGAGGCCTCATCAAGCCCTTTCAAGTTCTGCTCAAGGCCATGCCTGGCATGATGGCCTGGATTGATGAGCTGAGCTTTGTTGGTAATTAGCATAGGAGATATGGAGGAAAAATGTTAGGCATTCCCTGGAAAAGACACTATCGGCACGGGTCTGGTGGAGGTCCGGCGTCGGCTCTGCCGGCTCTTCTTGTCATGGCTCTTCTTGTGTCTTCAACCACCACCAGCTGGGCTATTGAGCCGGAGGAGCTGTTGGTCGTCGCCAATAAGCGCATGGCGGGCAGTGTCGACCTGGCTCGTATGTATGTCGGGCGGCGGGCCATACCACAGCACAATCTCCTCATTCTCTCTTTACCACGCGCTGAGACGATTTCCCGCACCACATTCGTCGATTCCATCCGTTTGCCGGTGCGCCGCAAGATCGCGGGTTTGCGCCAAAACAAGGAGCAGCGCATAGAGGCCATCCTGCTGATGTATGGCGTGCCGCTCAAGGTCAGACCTCCAGAGCCAGGTGAGGAGGATCGTGGAAAAATAGATAGCCTGCGCCGCCGGAAAAGTGAATTGGCGCAAAATAAGCAATTAGACGAGGCGACGCTGAAGCAGCAGCGCCGGGAGTTGGATGACCAATTGAGCGTCTTGCTCAAAACCAACCAGCATGCCGCCGTTGACTCCGAATTGAGCCTTGTGCGTGCTGATGACTACGACCTCGAAGGCTGGATTCCCAACCCCTATTTTCTGGGATTCCAGAACATAGAAAAAAAGCATGGCAAGGACCATGTGATGCTGGTCAGCCGACTTGACGGTCCCGATGTCGCCACCGTCAAACGGATGATAAGCGATACACTGGAAACAGAAAGAAAGGGCTTGTCAGGTACCGCCTATATCGATGCCAGATGGCCGGAGCCCGAAAACACGCGGGAATACTCGGCCTACCGGATTTACGATGCCTCGCTGCATGGCGCGGCGCGTTATATGGAAAAACGCATGAAGGTAGTGGTGGAAAAGACCCAGGAACTCTTTGCCGGGGATTGCTGCGACAGGACTGCCTTGTATTGCGGCTGGTATTCACTGGGGCAGTATCATGACACCTTCCAGTGGAATAAAGGGGCCATCGGCTACCATATGGCCAGCAGTGAGTGCAGCACCTTGAAAAACCAGGAGAGTAATGTCTGGTGCCTCAAGATCCTGGAAAACGGGGCCGCCGCCACCATTGGCCCGGTGTATGAGCCTTACATTCAGGGCTTTCCGATTCCCGAGATATTTTTTGCCACCCTGCTTGAAGGGTACATGAGCCTGGGAGAGGCCTACCTGCTTTCTCTGCCCTATGTGTCCTGGCAGATGGTATTGGTCGGCGATCCGCTCTATCGGCCCTTTCGTCCCTTGGAAGAGGGGGCACAGTGACTTACGTTTGCAGTAAGGTTCAATCATTGGTAAGCGATTTGAATTTTGCAAAATAATCTGGAAATGTCTTGGCCGTACACCCTGGATCATTAATGGTGACAGGGGTATCGCTTAAGGCAACCAGGGAAAAGCACATGGCCATGCGATGGTCGTTATAGGTGTCGATTGCAGCATGGCGCAGCTTTTGCGGCGGGGTGATGCGGATGAAATCCGATCCTTCTACGACCTCCGCCCCCAGCTTGCCAAGTTCGCAGGCCATGGCGTGAAGTCTATCCGTTTCCTTGACCCGCCAGTTGCCGACATTGCGAATGGTCGTGGTTCCTTTAGCAAAAAGGGCGGTGGTGGCAATAGTCATGGCGGCATCGGGAATGTGGTTCATATCCAGGTCAACGCCGCGCAGCTCGCCTCTTTGCGCCTCAATAAACTTTTCTCCCCAGGTGATCCGCGCTCCCATCTTTTCAAGAACCTCGGCAAATTGGACGTCACCCTGTATGGAAGAACGCCCCACCCCGTTAACGCGCACCGTGCCGCCTTTAATCGCTGCAGCCGCGAGAAAGTAGGAGGCCGAAGAGGCATCGCCTTCCACCAGGAAATGGCCGGGGCTACGGTAGCGCCGGCCGCCTTCAATGACAAATTGTTCATATGCGTGGTTTTCCACCTCGATGCCGAAACGCTGCATCATCTGCAGGGTGATATCGATATAGGGCTTTGACACCAGGTCGCCTTTGATAGTGATGGTGGATGGCTGCTGAGCCATGGGCGCGGCCATGAGCAGGGCGGTGAGGAACTGGCTCGACACCGATCCATCAATGGTTATATCGCCTCCCCGCAGCCCGGAAGCGTTAATGCGCAGGGGAGGGTAGCCTTCGTGCTGCAAATACTCGATGTCCGCCCCAGCCTGGATAAGGGCTGTCACCAGATCTCTGATGGGCCGCTCGTGCATGCGCGGTTCCCCGGTTAACGTATATCTTCCTCGGCCCAGGCACAGGGCGGCGCACAACGGACGCATGGCCGTGCCGGCATTGCCGAGGAACAGCTCAATGGTGTCATGTGTAATGTCATGGGTAAATGGCCGGCCGATTCCCTGGACACTACAACGGCTGCCGTTATCCTCGAGATGACAGGAAACTCCCAGGGCTGCCAGGCTCTGCAGCATATGGGTGATATCATCCGAGGTCAACAGATTGTTGAGCGTGGTGGTTCCTTCGGCCAGCGCTGCAAGGAGCAGGGCCCGGTTGGAAACGGATTTGGAACCGGGAAGGTCTATTGTCCCGTTGACTTTGGCAATTGGTGCAAGTGTTAATGACTCCATGGGTATACCGTGCAAATGGATAGTGTGGGAAAAAGGGTGATTACGGGTATAGTAGGCCAACTTATCCATTATGGCAATAGCTGAGTGTTGAGAGCAGAGAGCAGCCACTGAGCTTGACATGCAGGTGATGCCGCGATAAAAAGTTACGATTGCAGGTTGCCAGCAGGGAGAAAAGGGGCTAAATAAAGGTGAACATTTGTCCCGTCCCACAATGAACCCTAAAACAGAGCAGGATAGTCAACCGTCCGGAGGTTTACATGAAATTCCCAATAGACTTGAGCGTCTATAAAAAGCAGGTTTTTTCCACAACACAGCATGAGCTGGATGCGGAGCAGCGTCAACAGCTGAAAAAAAATATTGAATTAGTTCGAGATAGTATCGTGTTCTTTACCGCTCTTGCCAATTGCAAGGGGCTGGGTGGCCATACCGGTGGCGCCTATGATATCGTGCCGGAAGTGCTCATCATGGACGGGTTCATGAACGGAGACGACAAGTACCATCCGGTCTTTTTTGACGAAGCAGGACACCGGGTCGCCCTGCAATACATAATGGCCGTGCTCAACTCCCATGCCGATGTCTCCACCTTGCTGCATTACCGGGAATTTCAGAAAGAACTCTATGGCCATCCGGAGCGCGATGATGAACGGGGCATCTTCTTCAGCTCCGGCCGGCTTGGTCACCTGTGGAGCCATGTCAACGGTGTCGCCGAGGCCCTGCGGGACAAGGTCCTGGTACTCTTCGGCAGCGACGGTTCTCAGCAGGAAGGCGATGATGCCGAGGCCGCTCGATATGCCGTATCGAGAAAGCTCAATGTCAAGCTGCTCATCGATGACAACGATGTCACCATTGCCGGACACCCCAGCAGCTATATGCAGGGTTTTGATATAGCCGCTACACTTGGAGGCCATGGCCTGCAAGTCAATAGCGGAGACGGCGAGGATATCGATGAGCTGTATAGCCGTATTCGGCAAAGCTTGATAACCGATGGGCCGGTTGCCCTGGTCAATAAACGCAAGATGGCAGTCGGCGTTGCCGGCATCGAGGGACTGCCCAAGGGCCATGATGTGATTCCCGTGGACATGGCAATCTCCTATCTTGAGCAGCGAGGCCACAGGCAAGCGGTGGAATTGCTCAAGACCACGGAAAAACCCAAAAACGGCGGGCAGTATCTGGGCAGCACGGAAGAAAAGGCCAAATGCAGAGATGAGTTTGGTAAGGTGCTCTGTGATATTATCGGCTCCCTGGACAATCCCCGGGATTCCGTCATTGTCGTTGACTCCGACCTTGAAGGTTCCTGCGGCCTTCACCATGTGGGGAAAAACTGCCCCGATGTCTATGCTAAAGGCGGTATCATGGAGCGAAATAATTTTTCCGTCGCCGCGGGGTTTGGCTCAACCGCGGGTCGACAGGGAGTGTTTGCCACCTTTTCCGCCTTCCAGGAGATGGTGATCTCCGAGATTACCATGGCACGACTCAACGATGCCAATGTGATCGCCCATTTTTCCCATTCCGGGGTTGATGATATGGCGGACAACACCTGCCATTTCGGTGTCAATAATTTCTTTGCCGATAACGGCCTGGGCAATGACGATACCAGGCTCTATTTTCCAGCCGATGCCCTCCAGCTCAAGGCTATGATGCACCGGATCTTTGATGATGATGGTCTGCGTTTTGTCTATACCACCAGATCGGCCACCCCTTTTATCGAAAAAGAGGGTAGCGGGAAATATTTTGGTGAGGGGTATGAATTCGTGCCGGGCGAGGATGAGGTAATCCGTGAAGGCAGCGCCGGATATATTATTTCCTACGGCGAAATGCTGTACCGTTGCCTGCATGCGGTGGAGCTGCTCAAAAAAGAAGGTATTGACATTGGCCTGATCAACAAGCCGACCTTGAATGTTCTGGATAAGGACATGCTGGCAAAGGTGGGAAGTTCGCCGCTGGTATTGGTGGTGGAAACGCAGAATGTCAAGACCGGCCTGGGTGTGCGTTACGGCACTTGGCTGCTTGAGCACGGCTTCACCGCCAATTATGGCCATATGGGGACATTCCGTGAAGGTCAGGGCGGGTTGAGCGAGCAGATACCCTATCAGAAGATGGCAACGGATGACATCCTTGCCCGGGTGCGTTCATTACTCTAAAGAGTTGAGCGAAAACAAGCCTTCGTGACAACCGTGACATGAGAGAACCGGTATCGTATTGTATGGTTTATTGTGGCGCGGTTGAGCATTTTTGTCCTCTACGATTTCCCTCCTGCGCCTGCTCTTCTTGCAAAAGAGCAGGCCCCAGCTGATCTGATTGATGCAGATGGTAAAAACGGACACAAAGGGCATTATGCTTTCCCTGAAAGGGAAACGCCATATAGCCGGTGGTTTTAACCACCGGTATAGGATGTACATCAGTCTCAGCCCTGAAGGGGCGGCGTATTCTTATAAGAACTATAAGAACGTCCTATTCTATAAGAACGACCCATTTCTTCAAGTCCAAAGATATTGTTCATTATATTCAACCTGATGGCGTTGAAGAATCTGAATATATTCATCCTTAAATGAAAAATTGTTATGGTGTTTCTCCTGCTCTTTGACATATTGGACAACAACCGGTACCTGAGATTGACTTACCGTAAATCCGCCATATCCGTCCTGCCATCGGAATCGACTCACCAGCTTGTTTTGTTCGTTAATCCATTTTGATGAATTACCTTTAACCTTTTGTACTATATCTGACAGACTCTGAGCCGGTTTCAGTTTTAAAACGATATGAATATGATCGGGCATCCCTCCAATCTGGAGAAGAATTCCGCCTTCTCTCTTTATAATACCTCCCATATACCGATAGAGCTCACCTCTGATTTCATTGTTGACCATTGGTTCACGGTTTTTTGTACTGAAGACCACGTGGTAAATTAGATTTGTTAATGTGCTTCCCATAACTTGTTAAATGCTTCCTGTAACTCGTTAACTATGTAAGGTCATTTTTTACGCCGTCCCTTCAGGACTTCGGGGCTCATTGGGGTGCAATCAACGTTGCCGTGTATCGACCAAACCGGTGGCTAAAGCCACCGGTTATACGACCAATCCCTTCGGGATAATACAAAGTCATTTTCTAACCCGCCTATACGGCGGGTAACCAAGGGGATCTGACAGAGCTGCGGGTGTACCATTTCTAAGCCGCCTATACGGCGGGTAACCTGAACCGGTGTGAAAAACACTTCGGCCATACTTTCTAAGCCGCCTATACGGCGGGTAACTCACGCGAGCTGAGCCCGACTTCAGAACCTTTGTTTCTAAGCCGCCTATACGGCGGGTAACTATCCAGGCCCCGGCAATCCAATTAAAGTATGTTTCTAAGCCGCCTATACGGCGGGTAACTACTATACTGATGTACTCAATTACACAGACATTTTCTAAGCCGCCTATACGGCGGGTAACAGTTTCTTCTTTATATCCGTATGGTGCCCTTATTTCTAAGCCGCCTATACGGCGGGTAACCTTCAAGACCGACGCATTTATTCTAAACATGATTTCTAAGCCGCCTATACGGCGGGTAACTGGAGATCAAACGGAGCGCTAAAGTCGTAGGTTTTCTAAGCCGCCTATACGGCGGGTAACTCTGAAACGTAACGCCAGAACCGTCATATTTATTTCTAAGCCGCCTATACGGCGGGTAACTAAGGCCGGAGGAGCAATGGATCAAACTGGACTTTCTAAGCCGCCTATACGGCGGGTAACCCGCTTCCGCAGAATTCACGCGCGGTTCCCACTTTCTAAGCCGCCTATACGGCGGGTAACCGCGGGATTGGCAGCCAGGCGGCAATTATAACTTTCTAAGCCGCCTATACGGCGGGTAACGCTCTAAGTTCTTATATGGTCGATTATGACATTTTCTAAGCCGCCTATACGGCGGGTAACGGGACTGACTTTGACGGCGCTGTCTACCTCCGTTTCTAAGCCGCCTATACGGCGGGTAACGCATATCAAATGGGTCACAGCCTGGGCTGCAATTTCTAAGCCGCCTATACGGCGGGTAACTATCCGGCAGTAAGTTTGCCGTCTTTTGCCGTTTTCTAAGCCGCCTATACGGCGGGTAACCTTAGTGATACTACCGACCCAAAGAATTTCCGTTTCTAAGCCGCCTATACGGCGGGTAACCTTAATTGATTTAGGGGACTGGCGAGCATAAATTTCTAAGCCGCCTATACGGCGGGTAACATACCGATAAGTTATATTGATACCTATGATATTTTCTAAGCCGCCTATACGGCGGGTAACATAACAAAGACGTTGAAACTGGAATGGATACGTTTCTAAGCCGCCTATACGGCGGGTAACATCAGCCAGGATTTTGCCGTCGGTTTCCAAAATTTCTAAGCCGCCTATACGGCGGGTAACGAAACTGTCCTTTCAAGGCTGGGGCGCGGGCTTTTCTAAGCCGCCTATACGGCGGGTAACACACAGAAAAAGCAATAATATGGGGAGAAAATTTTCTAAGCCGCCTATACGGCGGGTAACCTTGAGGATCTTTTTGAGCACGGATTGATTGATTTCTAAGCCGCCTATACGGCGGGTAACATCAGAGTTTGGAGGAGCTGCAGAGGCTGCAATTTCTAAGCCGCCTATACGGCGGGTAACTTTGGTAATGGCAGCCTGGGTTTTGGGGGTCATTTCTAAGCCGCCTATACGGCGGGTAACTGTCGTTGTCCCAATCCCCGCCCCATCGTAATTTTCTAAGCCGCCTATACGGCGGGTAACGGCGATTGCAATCAACCGATCACCCTTCACCAGTTTCTAAGCCGCCTATACGGCGGGTAACATTCTTCTTCATTGCAAGAACAGTGAGTGCGATTTCTAAGCCGCCTATACGGCGGGTAACACAGGGCTGAAAATGTGGCTCATTGGATGACATTTCTAAGCCGCCTATACGGCGGGTAACCGCTTGTGTGTATGTGTGTGTGGTATTCATATTTTCTAAGCCGCCTATACGGCGGGTAACCGCTTGTGTGTATGTGTGTGTGGTATTCATATTTTCTAAGCCGCCTATACGGCGGGTAACC
>Ga0136557_1002118_pt1 | contig 11827 bp, 12 predicted proteins | sample AntRauTorckE6832_FD_104796 | JGI IMG/M metagenome (GOLD analysis project Ga0136557, IMG submission 104796) | Saline lake microbial communities from Rauer Islands, Antarctica - Metagenome Torckler E6 #832 | ecosystem: Environmental > Aquatic > Non-marine Saline and Alkaline > Saline | place...
AACTGTTGAATATGGGCATTCAGATCCAAATGCTGACCCCTGTGGTTACCGAAGTCAATTGGTATGGCAACTAGCTGAGGATTATTACGCAGAAGATGCTTTGTATCAAAAATTACAAGACAATCGTCCAGTTGAAAACATTCGTCCGAAAGAAACAGATTTAATAGCACTTTTGGATTTAGGCGAATTAGACTATATATTTATATATAAGTCGGTTGCAAGTCAACATGGTTATCCTTATTTAGAATTACCAGATGAAATCAACTTAAAAACTAATGAGTACAGTTACTTGTATGAAAAAGCATCATATGATGTCAACGGAAAGACGCCTGATGAAAAGATTACAAAAATAGGATTGCCAATGGTTTATGGCATCACAATACCCAATAATGCAGAAAAACCTGAGGCAGCAGAATTATGGATTGACTTTTTACTAAGTGAAAAAGGCAGAGAAATTATGAATAATAATGGACAGCCTTCCATTACACCAATTGAAACCAATGATGAAGAGGCAATACCTAAAAAATTCCAAGATTATTTATAAGAATTTACTGTTGGGGTTAATCGAATAGGATTAACCCTTTGGGATTTTTAGAATATAATCAAATAAACAATTTATTATGCTGAAATTATAAAGGAGATGAAAGAATTGGTTCACGAATTATTAAAAACTAGAAGAAGTATTCGGCAATATAAGGATCTACCCATTGAAGGGGAGAAGATCAGTCAATTAAAAGAAGTTTGCCTGTTATCCCCAACATCTAAAAATAAAAAAACCTGTCAGTTTATTTTCGTCGAGAATAAAGATACATTAAAATTTTTAGCTAAAGTAAAACCAAGCGGTGGTCAAATGATTGCTTCATCCGCTTTAAGTATTGTTGTCATAGCTGATCCTGAAGAAAGTGATGTATGGATTGAAGATGCTTCCATTGCATCGGCCTATTTACATTTAGCCTGTCACAGTTTAGATCTTGGGTCTTGTTGGGTTCAAATAAGGAATAGAATGAGAGATTATGAAAAAAATATTTCTTCTGAATCTGTTATTAAACAAAAACTTAATATTCCAGATAAATATAAAGTTTTGTCTATCATCTCCATTGGCTATCCTAATGAGGAGAAAAAAGGTTATATAATAGAATCTTTGGAGAAACAAAGTATTCATGATGATAAAATGTAAACATAAGAGTTAGATGAATAATTATATAAACTAGAAGGATTAAAACAAAGGAAAAGCACAAAGGACTAGATGATATAATTCTAGTCTTTTTTGATTGAAGGATCCCCCACCTAGATATGAATGCTTTGGGATAGGAAACTTTTTTTGATAAGTTCTTTTAAAATGATTATGAGTCAAGTAAAAGGATATATATAGATTAATGAAACGTTTAATTATTTTATAGAGGAGGTATTAAATGAACAAAGGTAAAATTATAGCTTGGCTTTGTTTAATTGCTATGACTATAGGCTTAGCCAATGGTTTTATTAATGGTGATTTTTTTGTGGATGGCGGTAAACTTTTATCTAATCCTTGGGGGATTATGTCATTAATTGATTTATATGTTGGCTTTACAATTTTTGCTATGTGGGTTGCTTTTAGAGAAAAAAATATATTATCATCGATTATTTGGATCTTCTTTTTAATGGTCTTAGGGTTTTTTACTGCAAGTTTGTATTTAATAAAAGCTTTTAACCAAAGTAATGGCAGTTGGTTAAAATTTTTCTTAGGAGAAAGAAAAAACGATATATTAAAGGCTGAAGGTTCATCATGGGATTAGTAAAAGAAATCATTGATGAATTAAAAAGTGTTATATCAGGCAAAACATTTGATGCAATTTTACCACCAACAATATACGTAATTGCTAATAATATTTTTGGTTTATTAATAGGTATTGTATTGGCGGTAATAATAGCATTTTTATTGGCCTTTTATCGTTTTAGAAAAAAAGAAACATGGCAGTATGCCTTTGGTGGCTTTATTGGTGTGATCATTGCCTCAGGTTTTGCATATTTTGCTGGTAGCGCTGAAAATTATTTTCTGCCAGATGCAATTACGAGTGGTTTTATATTGTTATTGGTAATTGTTAGTCTATTTTTGAGAAAACCTTTAGCTGCATGGGTAAGTCATATCACTAGAGGATGGTCCCTTGATTGGTTTTGGAGAAAAGATATTAAACCAGCTTATACTGAAGTAACAATATTTTGGGGTGTATTCTTTGCTTTTAGGTTAACAATTGAAGTATACTTGTTGATGAGAGGTAATGTTTTACAACTTTTTTGGTCCAAAACACTTTTAGGATTACCGGCGATTATAGTTGTCCTTATCATCACTTATATTTATGGTATTTGGCGATTACATCAGCTCAGTGGGCCGGGTATTGATGAATTCGAAAAGGAAAAAGAACCACCTTGGGAAGGACAAAAAAGAGGATTCTAAAGTAAACAAACGATTAAGAATAAATGAGAAAGGATAATTTATGAATAAACTTAATATAATTGAAGAGTGTTGAAACATATCAGATAAATCTACTAGTTCAGTAGAAGAGATTGAATGTCCTATTTGTGGAAAAAGTGGTTTAGTAGTTAAAGCAATAACTGTCAAAAATTTATTAGCCGGAACATTGAAGAGGGATTTAAAAGAAGATAAATATTATTTGTGCATGAATAAATTCTGCAATGTTGCTTATTATAAAGATTCCTGTGACCAAATTTACTTGCAAGAAGATTTAAAAGTTCCCATATGGTTTAAAGAGGGGGGCAGAAACAGGTTGGATATTTCCGCTTAAACCTACTTATTTCCCTTGAAAATAAGCAGTTTTGAATATATAATATAAATACGGAGGTGTTGGTATCTGATGAAATTTTCTATTAAAGAAGCGTCTGAATTTTTAGGAGTTGATCCTTCCACTTTAAGGCGTTGGGACAATGAAGGAAAATTAGTACCCGAACGTACTCAAGGTGGTCATAGGAGATATGACAAAAATAAATTAATTGCTATTAGAGATAAAAAAGAGAACAATCCTAAATTAACCATTGGTTATTGCCGAGTATCTAGCCATAGTCAAAAAGAAGATTTAGAAAGACAAATTGAAAATGTATCTAACTATTGCATCGCTAATGGGTATCAATTTAAAATCATCAAAGATATGGGTAGTGGACTTAATTATAAGAAAAAAGGACTCAATAAACTTATTGAATTAATTGAAACCAGAGAAATTGGACGTTTAGTAATTTATTACAAAGATAGACTTATAAGATTTGGGTATGAATTATTAGAACAGATATGTAATTTAAACGGTGTAGAAATCGAAATAATCAATCATACAGAGGATAAATCTTATCAAGAGGAATTAGTAGAAGATGTATTATCTATTATTACTGTATTTTCAGCCAAATTGTATGGCAGTGGAAGTCATAAAACTAAGAAAATAGAAGATACTAATAAAAATATATTTACTATTAAATAAGCTGTTTTAAAACAATAAAGGAGGTGAAATAGTTGCTAAGAACTAGTAAGATAAGGATTACTGATAGTAAATTTAAAAAATTTGGTATTGAGAAAATGTTTTTAACGAGACACTTTGAAAATATACTGTTGATTTTATTAGAACAGGATTATAAGCAAGCAATTGGTGATTTTAAACTAATTTCTAATGCTTATGTAATGAGAGCAGTCATTCGCGATACCAAAGGCGGCTCTTATGCTGATGAAGTTAATTATGTAAAAGAAAAGTATAAGGATAACCAATTAATGCAAGATTTAATTAAGATTGGTGGTCAACTAAAAAAAGATAATTTAGTAATGACTATCCAAAAAATTAAAAGCGAATACAAAGGTTTTTTTACTAAAATTAAAAAAGGAGATAAATCTGCTAGACCACCTAAGCCTAAAAAGTTATCATCCTTAAATCATTATACGCTTTTGATTGATAATGACAAAGGCATGTCCATAGCTTATTTAATGAAAGGTAAAAATAAACTAGGTATTACATTAGATCATGATATTGGTAGACAATATATTTATGTAGATTATCAAGCAATTACTAAACTTGTAGGTGGTAATTTAGATAATATCCAATCTATTAATTTACATTATTCAAATGGAGAATTGTATCTACTGATCACTTACCATAAAGAAGTTAAAGATAGTACTGATATTCCCTTAAAGATAGCCGGTTTAGATATAGGCATAAATAACTTAGCAAGTATCTACATAGATGATCAAGAGAGTTCAAGTTTAATTATAGATGGTGAGCCATATAAACACTATAATAGTAAATTTAATAGGTTTGTAGGACAATTAACGAGTGCTATAGATACTATAGATAACAAAAATAGAATTAAATATCTGAAAAAGTTTAAAAGTTATATTTTTGAAAAGAGAAACCGATATTATTTTGATCAGTTTCATAAAGTCAGCAAGAGAATATTAGAGTATCTATCAAGGTGTAACGTTACAGAGTTAGTTATATCAGAAAACCTTAACCAATTAAAAAATAACGGCAATTGTAATCTTCATAAAAAAACTAAACAGAGTTTTATTCAGATTCCCTTCGGTAGATTATTAAAAAAATTAAAATATAAATCTAAAGAATATGGCATTAAGATAATTGTTATAGATGAAGCCTATACATCAAAAAGCAATTCTTTGACTGATGATGTGTATAAAGTTCATTCTATATTAGATAAGATTAAAAGGTTAAAATCTAGTCAAAGTGAAGATAATAAAACGCATCAAGAGGTAAAAAATTTAACTAATGCTTATAAAAAGTTATTGAAAGTTTTTAACTTTCAAGGAAAGCGAGTTAAAAGAGGACTATACCATGATGAGTTAAACAATAAAATCTATAATTCTGATTTAAACGGAGCTTATAATATATTAAAACTAAGCCCTGACTATAGACCGACTAAAAAAAATATTAACTATGAGAAATTATGTAATCCAATAAAAGTAAAAAATGACTACCAGTTATGTAAATTAATAAAAAGAATAGTTTAATGAAAAGCACTCCCAATCTTATCAAATGATGAGTAGGGATAGTGGATAAGAGTGTTCGCATTTAAAGGGATACTAAACGCTGTCTTTTGTAAAAGTTATTCATTAATCAACTTTGGATAGTTTTAAGCAGATATAAATCAGCGGCTAGTCCAAAATATATTTGCTATTGTAGTCAAGTGACAGAAAAAGAAATAATTCAAGCAATTGTTCATAAAGGTGCCAAAACCATAAAAGAAATAATAGAAATTACAGGAGCAATGAAAAATTGTAATTGTGAGTTAAACCATCCCACCGGAAAATGTTGTAGTGCTCAAATGAAAGAAGTATTGAATAGATATAAACAATAGTTAATTGTAGAAAGGGTGAAATTTATGACAGTAAAAATTGAATGTATAAAAGGAGATATTGCTAAACAGGATGATATGATGGCAGTGGTGAATGCAGCAAATGCCCAGTTAAAATCTGGTGGCGGCGTTGCAGGTGCTATTCATAAAGCAGCAGGACCAGAACTAACAGAGGCTTGTCGTTCAATGGCGCCAATTGAACCAGGAGAAGCAGTAATAACCTACGCTTATAACTTACCTAATGAGTTTGTTGTACACTGTCTAGGACCCGTTTACGGCGTAGATGAACCAGGACATGAATTGTTGAAAAAATGTTACGAAAACGCTTTGAATTTAGCGGAGAGTCATGGTATTGACACCATTGCATTTCCGGCTATTTCTATTGGTGCTTTTCGATTCCCTGTGGAACAGGCAACAGAAATTGCAGTGAATACAGTAAATGAAATGATAGACGATTTGACTGTCGTTAAAAAAATAAGATTTGTTGTTTTTAGTGACAAAGTTCTAAAAGTCTATCAGTCATTTTTAGATAGTAAATAATATATTTAAGGAGTTTATGAATCATGAATTATGAAGGTTCGATTTATCGACCACCAAGTGAAAGCAAGAGTTTAATCTTACAAATCACAGTTGGTTGTTCACATAACAAGTGTACATTTTGTTCTATGTATAAAAACAAGAAATTTAGATTAAAAGAAATGGAAACAATAAAAAAAGACTTAGAAGAAGCACGAAAAAAGTATTCTTCTGTTCGAAGAATCTTTTTAGCCGATGGTGATGCACTTATTTTAAAGTCTGATAAATTGCTGATGATTTTAGAAAAAATTAATGCTTTATTTCCAGAATGTGAAAGGGTTTCAGCTTATGCAACACCAAAAGCTATTTTACTAAAGGATTCAAAAGCTTTAGAGAAGCTTTATAACAAAGGGTTAAAACTATTATATATGGGTATTGAATCCGGTAGTGACAAAGTTTTAGAAAAGGTGAATAAAGGATCCAATGCAAAGGAAATCATAGAAGCTGGTAAAAAAATAATGACTACAAATATTCAACTGTCCGTTACACTTATTTCTGGTTTAGGTGGGAAAGAATTTTGGGAGGAACATGCTATTGAATCAGCTGAAGTGGTATCTTTAATTAATCCAGATTATTTAAGTTTATTAACATTAATTGTTGATTCAGATACAGAAATTGCTACTCAAATTAAAAAGAAAGAAATGAATGTGTTATCACCTGAAGAAATACTTTTGGAAACCTATGAGTTTGTAAAACATTTAGAAGTAAAAGATTGTATTTTCAGAAGTAACCATGCATCAAACTACGTTGCATTAAAAGGTATATTGAATGAAGACAAAGAAAGAATATTAAATGAAATTAAGAAATATCTTGATAATAATAATCTGATTGATCCTGATCAATACCGTTCCCTTTAATAATACTATTAAGTAATTGAAATTATCTCAGCTGATGATATAATATCAACTACACGACATATTGAAAATTAAAGGAAGGTGTTTATGAATTTATATATATCAGATTTAGATGGCACGTTACTCAACAGTGAAGGAAAGTTAAGTGAATATACGATAGGAACAATAAATGAAATGATTGAAAATGGGTTGGATTTTACGATTGCTACCGCAAGAGGCTTTGATTCAGTTAAAAGCATACTAGAGCCTTTAGATTTAAAATATCCAGTGATTTTAAACAACGGTTTATTTATTTATGATCTAAAGAAAGATCAAGTTTTTAAAGAATATTCTATCAATTTGGAAATTGCAAATAACTTATTAGAAGATTTAAGTGGTTATGGTGTTTATCCAATGGTTAGTACAAAGGCAGAAGAAGCATATAGAGTTTATTATAGTGGGATACAAAACCATGGAGAAAAAGAATTTATTAAGTTCCATGGTCAGTCTTCTGATTTGAAGTTTATAGAAGTTGAATCAATTGATCTTAAACATGAAAAAGTGCTCAGTATGTTTTCTATTGGAAAGAAAGAAGATTTAGAAGAAGTAACAGATTATTTAAAGGAAAAATATCCTTTGGAGATTAATTTATTTTATGATATTTATAGTAAATATTATTGGTTAGAAATCAATCCGTTAAATGCTAGTAAAGGCGCTGCTTCTTTATATTTAAAGAAGGAATATGGTTTTAATCAATTGATTACTTTTGGAGATAACTTAAATGATCTTTCAATGTTTGAAATCAGTGATGAATCCTATGCAATGGCAAGTGGTAATGCAGTCGTAAAGCCAAAAGCAACAGGGATTATTGGTTCAAATGATGAAGATAGTGTTGCGAAATATATTAAAAATCGAAGAATGCAAAAATATAAGCACAAAGAGGAAATCAGTTAAATTTTGTTTGGAAGTGATAGAATCAAAAAAATAGATCTACAGATAAAATGGGAAGAAATGATAGAAAACGGGGAAGGTAAATTCATTTGGATTGATACGATATTAAAAGAATTTTTACCTTTGGCAATGGTATTAATCACTGTTGATTATTTCTTTTTCACTAAAAATCAAATAAATCAAGAAATAGTAATCGCTTATAGCGTAAAATTCTTATTAATTTTTTTAGTAGGATTTTTAGAAGGTAAATTAGATTGGAAATTTTTTCAAAGAATTTTTGGTCCAAGTTTGAATACTTTCAAAGGTCTTAGGAAAAGATATTTGATTAATAATGGTGTTCTAACCTTTGGTTTACCACTTGGGATTATTAATTTCAGAATTTTTAATAGTAGTTTTATCTTTGAATACGTAAGATTATCAATTTGGTTAATCATCGGAGTGGTATTTGGAGCAGTACTATGGTTTAAAAATAAAGAGCAATTTGAGAATGTTATTAATGATTAATTAAGGAAGATGCAAATGGTGATTAATTATGAATTTTAAAAGTTATTTTGAAAAAATACTACCAATTTTGTTTTGGTTAATTGTATGGGTTTTAGTATCTAAAATAATTAATCAAGTATTATATTTTCCATCTCCATTAGTAACCCTTAAAGCCCTTGGTCAGTTAATGGTCAATAAAAATTTCTTTATATCAATATTTAGTACTGTTTCAAGGGTTTTTATAGGTTTAGTTTTAGCAAATGTTTTAGGCATCTTACTTGGACTTGTTTGTGGATTGGAAAAATGGGCTTTCGACTTAATGCGTCCGATGATGACTTTTATTCGTTCAACACCAGTAATGAGTTTAATTATTATTGCACTCATTTGGTTTCAATCAAATCATGTACCTATTTTCATTTCTTTTTTAATGTGTTTTCCAATTATTTGGACAAATATTGTAGAGGGTTTTAAAAAAGTAGATCAAGATTTAATTGAAATGGGCAAAATCTATCAAATATCAAGAATGAAATTAGTAAAGGATATTTATATTCCATCATTATTACCTTTTTATATTGCAGGATTTAACAATGCTTTAGGTATTGCTTGGAAAGTGACTGTTGCTGCAGAAGTTTTAAGTCATCCAAGATTTGCAATAGGAACAAATTTACATGATTCAAAGGTATACTTAGATACGCCAAGTTTATTTGCATGGACTTTAGTAATTGTTATTCTTAGTTTTTTCTTTGAAATAGTCATTACTAATTACTTAGAGGCAAAGTTAAAAAAATATTATTAGAAGTTAAAAGATGAAGGGATTAAAGTCAAATTTAATCCCTTCATCTTTTTTCTGATTTAAGTACCACAGTAAGTTTCTCTTATTTCTTCTTTTGGCTTTGGTGGTTGAGTATATTCTTTTTTTTGACTATTATAGCCGTAGGGCTGAGATAGTGCATCTAATAAATTGTTAAAAGGTTCAAAATCACTTTTTTCTGTAGCCTTTAAAGCTTTTTCTACTTGATAATTTCTAGGGATAATATATGGGTTGTGGTATTTCATAACTAATTTAACATCATTCCAGGTTTCACTTTGTTGTTGTCGTCTCTTAGACCATTCACTAAACCAGGGTTGCAACACCTCAATAGAACATTTTTTTTCGTCGTTAGAAAGTTCAAAAAAAGTATTTGTATAGTCTAGGTTGTTGTTTTTCATTAGGTCTAATAATTCATTAATTAATTTCATATCGTGAGGCTTTCTATTAAACAAGCCGAGTTTTTGTCGCATAAGTTTTTGCCATGCGTCTTTAAAAGAAGAATTAAAATTAGATAAAGCTTCTTCTGCTAATTTTATGCTCTCGTTTTTATTGGCATTAAATAAAGGCAGTAATGTTTCAGCAAATCTTGTAAGATTCCATTTAATAATTTTGGGTTGATTCTCATAAGCATATCTTCCAAAACGATCAATAGAGCTAAAAACAGTTTTCGGATCATATGTGTTCATGAAAGCACACGGACCATAATCTATTGTCTCGCTAACAATTGAGATATTATCAGTGTTTAAAACACCATGGAGAAAGCCAATGGATTGCCATTTAGCAACGAGGAAACTTTGTTTCAGTATGACTGTTTTTAATAAAAGTAAGTATTTATTTTCTGCGTCATTAAGTGTAGGATAAAAACGATTAATAGTATAATCTGCTAAAGCTTTTAATGTTTTTTCTCCTTGAGAAGCAGCATATTGGAAAGTGCCTATTCGGATATGTCCTTTGGAAACACGGGTTAGAATACCACCTTTTAAGTCTTCATTTCTTTTGACATATTCGCCAGTACTCACAACAGCGAGACTCCTAGTTGTTGGTATACCTAAAGCATACATAGATTCACTTATAAGATATTCTCTTAACATTGAAGTCAAGGTACCCCGGCCATCACCATTTCTTGAATAAGGCGTTGGTCCAGCACCTTTTAGCTGAATATCGTATCTTTTTGAAGTAGGTGTTAAATGCTCGCCTAGAAGAATAGCTCGACCATCGCCTAACATTGTGAAATTTCCATATTGATGACCAGCATATCCTTGGGATATAGGGTTACTACCTTCTGGCAACTCATTTCCTGAAAGATATTTAGTCCATTTTTTATGGGAATAATTTTTGTAATCTAACGCTAATTTTTTTGCTAACTGAGTATTAAAAATTACCATATGAGGTGATTTTACCTTTGTTGGTTTCTGGTAACTATATAAGTTGTTTGGTAAATTAATGTAACTATTATCAAAATCAAAATAATTTTCCATTTTCTTTCAATTCCTTTCATTTCATCTATACTATACTTATATCCAAAGAAAAAACAATTACGCATAAAACGAAAGATATTTTAATATTGAGCAAGTTGATTAAAACTTCTTTTAAACTATGATAAAATAAATACAAATTGAAAACAAAAAAACACAGGTCAATTTAAACAATAAAAAGTGAAATTATTTAATAAACTAATGATATTCAATAGTCAAAGGATATATTTTCGTTTTTCAATAAAATAAGATATAATAATATAATATTAAGTCATGTAGAACCTTTTGATTTCTTATGTTACAAGCCACGGCTCAAAACCCATTGATTGAAGTTTTGTATCTGGCAAAAAATTCTTAATAGGTATTAATAAGTATCAGAAAGAGGGAATGAGATGTATTATATTTTACAGTGGATAAGTTACATTATTTTAAGTAGTGTTGCTTTAAGTATAATGGGGTTGAGTTTACTCTCAGCTTTAAATACTCAGCATTATTTTGCAATGTTTTTAAAAGTAATGATATTCATTTTAATTGGTTATCAAATTCTCTATGAAGGGCATAAATTAGTAGATTTAAAATCCGAGATTGAAGATAATAATCCTAAATTTAAAAAGAACGTAATTGTTTTTTTTAGTGTTGTTTTGGGTTGTCTTTTTACATTTGTTATTGCAAACCAATTAAATTTAAATTCTGTTTTAGTTGCGGGGCTTGTAGGTGTGGTTGCAAGTATTTTATTTAAAAAATATCAGGTACCGATATATTGTGGTTCTTTTGCTGGTATGGCCAGTAGCCTTATTTTTAATGATATAAGCTTAATATTCATATCGGCTTTGTTTACGGGGTTTTTATTTGTAGCTGCTCAAGAAGTTTTCAATGGCTTTGGAGGAAAACTTGGAGCAATGGCTTTTTTTGGGACTTTTTTAACTGCTTTAATTTCTAACAGCTATCAAGATACTTATCTTCAAATCAAAATATTTATCGAAGTAGAAATTATTATTTGTTTTATTTTAGGTGCTGTACTTACCAATCAATTGCATTTAATCACTAAAAAAACAACTGTTTTCACCTCTGGAATACTAGGTGTTCTTGCAGGTGTTATCCTACCAGTACTTTCTAAAGATTATGGTTTAATTCTTTCAGCAGCTTTATTTTCAGGTGCTTTTTTAGGTATGACTAAAAAAGATCATTTTGAGAAGTTTATATATTTTTTTATCGCAAGTATTTTTGGCGGGATTATATTTGTTTACAGTCAACCTTATTTTAATGGTCTTGGGGGTAAGTTAGGTGCAATAGCTTTTATTTCAAGTATCGCCATGACCAGTTTAAAACATTTCATTCTAGTAATAAAAGAAAATATT
>Ga0136557_1002119_pt1 | contig 11826 bp, 10 predicted proteins | sample AntRauTorckE6832_FD_104796 | JGI IMG/M metagenome (GOLD analysis project Ga0136557, IMG submission 104796) | Saline lake microbial communities from Rauer Islands, Antarctica - Metagenome Torckler E6 #832 | ecosystem: Environmental > Aquatic > Non-marine Saline and Alkaline > Saline | place...
CGGCGTCAGGGAAAGCTCCTTGGCGAAGCCGCCGGCACCCTTGACCTTGAGGCTGTAGTAGATGATCAGGCAGAACACCCCCAGCGCCATGCCCAGAGTCGCGTTGATGTCGGTGGTGGGCACGATCTTCATGTAATCGACGCCGAGGCGAATGAAGAGCTCGGGGAAGTAATCGACCGGGATGATCTTGAGCGTATTCATGAGCAGGATCCACACGAAAAGCGTCAATGCCAACGGGGCGATGAAGGTGTTTTTGCCGTGAAAGGCCGAGCTCACCAGGGTCTCGATGAATTCGATGACCATCTCGACGGCGTTCTGCAGGCCGCTGGGCACGCCGGTGGTTGCCATGCGGCCCGCCTTGCGGAACAGCCAGATGAACAGCAGGCCCATGGCGATGGACCAGCCCATTGTGTCGACATGTATGGCCCAGAAGCCCATCTCACGCGCCTCCTCGGCGGAGTGGGCCATCGACCAGCCGTTCTCGGGGTGGTGCCCGAAAGTCAGGTTCTGAAGGTGATGCTGAATGTATGACGCTGCCGTAACTTCGCTGCCTGCTGCCATGCTGTCATTACCTCGATTCAGGAGCCGGTCCGTCACGCTTGAGCCAGGGCGCGAGCCAATGCGTGAACAGAACTGCCGCGTATGCGCTAAAGAAAAAAGCCGGGTTTGAGGGGGGCGCTGACACGAACACCAGGGCGAACAGTGCCACCGTCAAACCGAACTTGCCTGCTTCGGCTCGATAGAAATCGATCACGAAGCGCGTTGCCAGCCGTCTGCCCGTGGAGGGGGTGAGTCGCCAGACGAAATACAGGTTGGGCAAAAGACACACCAGTCCACCTGTGAGTGCCGACATGGCGGTCCTGTGTCCGCCAGCCAACAGTCCGAGTACGGTCATGGCCACCACCGCCACACCCTGACTCAATAACAAGTGCCGAAAATCAGGTCCTCGTCGCATGACCGCTGGCCCTTGCTCGCGCCTGGTCTGGCAGGCGTATCGACCTTGTCGCACTCGGAAAATATGGCCTCCGCCCCGCAGGCAAACACTGGCGGATTATAGGGAACCCCCCCTGACCATTCAACCAAATAGGCGGCGATTCAAACATTAAACGATCATTTTTCGACCAAAGGGGGACACCGCCTCGCCTTCGGTGGACAGGGGAATGGCAGACCGGCTGGCCGCTCAACGGATGTGCTCGAGGATGCCATCCAGCTCGTCGAGGCTGGCATAGCGAATGGTGACCCGTCCCTTGCCACTGCGCCCGTGCTGGATCTTGACCGGGGCGCCCAACACTTCGCCCAGGCGAGTTTCCAGGCGGGTCACATCGGGGCTCGGCGCCGGCGTTTCTGACTTGGGGGTATCGCCCGCCACGAGCCGCTTGACCAGCGCCTCGGTATCGCGAACGGTGAGATCCTTGTTGACCACCTCGTGGGCCGCCTTGCGCTGCTTGGCACCGGAGAGCGCCAGCAGGGCACGCGCATGGCCCATGTCCAGGTCGCCACGCTCGAGCAGCGTCTGTACCTCGGGGTCGAGCGCCAGAAGGCGCAACAGATTGGCGACCTGGGCCCGCGAGCGCCCCACAGCGTCGGCTACCTGCTGCTGAGTCAGGGCGAAGTCATCGAGCAGGCGCTTGAGCGCCATGGCTTCTTCGACGGGGTTGAGATCCTCGCGTTGAATGTTCTCGATCAACGCCAGGGCCAGTGCGACCTCGTCGGTGACCTCGCGAATGACCGCGGGAATGGTATCCAGCTCGGCCAATTGGGCGGCCCGCCAGCGCCGTTCGCCGGCGATGATCTCGTAACGGGACTCGCCCACCGGACGCACCACGATGGGCTGCATGACGCCCTGGGCGCGAATCGAGTCCGCCAGCTCCTCCAGCGCCTCGGGCTGGATATCGCGCCGCGGCTGAAACTTGCCACGAGTCAGCTGGCCCAGCGGCAGGCGCTCGAGGCGCTCCTCGGCGACGGTCGGTGCCGGCTCGCTGTCATCACTGGCGATGGCCGGATTGAATTCCGGCAGGTCCAGGCTCTCGCGGCGACGGGCGTTGGCACCGATCAAGGCATCCAGGCCACGTCCCAGGGCGCGTTTACGCGTCATCGACTTTCCCTCATCACGGCAGACGGTGTGTCAGCGCTAGTGCTACAACGACAGGCGCCGGATCAATTCCTTGGCCAGCACCCGATGGGCCTGGCTGCCCCGCGAGAAGCGCGCATACTTGGTGACCGGCAGACCATGGCTCGGCGCCTCGGCAACCCGCACGTTGCGCGGAATCGTGGTCTTGAGCAGCACGTCGCCGAAGTAATCGCGCAGCTGCTTGCTGATGTCACGCGTCAGGCTATTGCGTGAATCGAACATGGTACGCAGGATGCCGTAGATTTCGAGATCGGGATTCACGCTATCCTTGAGCTGCTCGACGGTATCGAGCAGCGCTGACAGTCCCTCCATGGCGTAGAACTCGCACTGCAGCGGAATCAGCACTCCATCGGCTGCGGTCAAGGCATTGACGGTGAGCATGTTCAGCGACGGTGGACAATCGATCAGCACCACATCGTACTCGCCGGCCACCTTGCCGAGCGCATCCACCAGACAGCGTTCGCGCCCCTCCTCGCGGTCGAGCAGCTCTACCTCGGCGGCCGTCAGGTCGCCATTGCCCGGCAGCAAGGCGTAACCCGCGGTGGGGCAGTCGAGAATCACCTCGGTGGCCTGCTTGTCGCCCAGCAGCATGTCGAGCACGCTGCCATCGAGTTCGTGCTTGTCCACACCGCTACCCATGGTGGCATGACCCTGAGGGTCGAGGTCGACCAGCAGCACGCGACGATCCAGGGCCGCCAGGCTGGCGGCGAGATTGACGGCCGTGGTGGTCTTGCCCACGCCGCCCTTCTGGTTGGTCAAGGCGATAATCTTGGTCACGATCGACATCCTTGGGGTGACGGACGCCTCAGGGGCGGCCTTGGGTGGAACCTTGGCGCTCGAGAATCACCAACTGCCGATTAGCCTCCGCGAAGGGCACCGCCAGGACATGGCGTGACACCAGCGCCACCCCCCCGGTCAGCTCGGCGAGCTCATCGTCCCCGGCCGGGCCCTTCATGGCCAGCCACTGACCATCGGGCAACAGCAGGTGCCCCGCGAGACCAATGAAGTCATCCAGGCTCGAAAACGCCCGTGAAATCAGCTGGTCGAACTGCCCCTCGAACGTTTCAACCCGCGCCTGAACCGGGGTGACATTGGTGAGCCCCAATTCCAGCACGGCCTGGCGTTGAAAGCGTACCTTCTTGCCGTTGCTGTCGAGCAGCGTCACCATCAGATCCGGCTTGAGTATCGCCAGTACCAGCCCGGGAAATCCCGCGCCAGAGCCCACATCGAGCAGGCTCGGGCCGCTGACATGCGGCAGGACGGCGGCGCTATCGAGCAGATGGCGCGACACCATTTCCTCGGATGAGCGCACCGCGGTGAGGTTATAGGCGCGGTTCCACTTGTGCAACAGCCCGACCAGTGCCAGCAAGTCCTGGCACTGGTGATCACTCACCCTCAGATCGAGCCTCGCCAGGCCGTCTATCAGGCGGTGCTCAACGGTCGATGGCGTAACACTCGTCATCCGTTGGCTACCCGGTCGTCCTGTACCAGACGGCGCTTCTTGAGGTGAATCAACAGAATCGACACAGCCGCCGGGGTGACGCCGGAAATCCGCGAGGCGTGCGCCAACGTTGCGGGGCGCGCTTCCTCGAGCTTCTGACGGATCTCGTTAGAGAGGCCTTCGACCCGGCTGAAGTCCAGATCGCTGGGTAGTGGTGTCGCTTCATGGCGCTTGAGCTTGTCAATCTCATCCTGCTGACGGTCGATGTAGCCCTGGTACTTGGCCTGAATCTGCACCTGCTCGGCGACGACCGGGTCCGTAACGGCCTCGCCAACGATGCCCGGCAGGGCAGCGAGGTCGTCATAGGTCAGCTCCGGCCGCTTGAGCAGGTCACTCAGCCGGTACTCACGGGACAGCGGCTTGCCGAGTTTCTCGTCGATCACCGCGGCGGCGGGGGAGCCGGGCTGTACCCAGTGGGACTGGAGCCGAGCGGCTTCCTGTTCGATCGCCTCGCGCTTGGCGACGAAGCCGGCCCAGCGATGATCGTCGACCAGCCCCAGGGTGCGGCCAGCCTCGGTCAGTCGCAGGTCGGCGTTGTCCTCGCGCAGCAGCAGACGGTATTCGGCGCGCGAGGTGAACATCCGATACGGCTCCTTGGTGCCCAGCGTGATCAGATCGTCGACCAGGACGCCGAGATAGGCCTCATCGCGGCGGGGCCACCAGGCCTCGAGCTCCTTGGCGCGTCGAGCAGCATTGAGACCTGCGAGCAACCCCTGGGCGCCCGCTTCCTCGTAGCCGGTGGTGCCGTTGATCTGCCCGGCGAAGAACAGGTTGTGGATAAACTTCGTCTCCAGCGAATGCTTGAGGTCGCGGGGATCGAAGAAATCGTACTCGATGGCATAGCCCGGGCGGGTGATGTGAGCGTTTTCCATGCCTTCGATGGAGCGCACCACCTGAAGTTGGACATCGAAGGGCAGCGAGGTCGAGATGCCGTTGGGGTAGAGCTCATGGGTGTCCAGCCCTTCGGGCTCGACGAAGATCTGATGGCTCGTCTTGTCGGCGAAGCGGTGCACCTTGTCCTCGATCGACGGGCAATAACGGGGCCCGACACCCTCGATGACGCCCGAGTACATCGGCGAGCGCTCGAGGTTGGCCAGGATGATCTCATGGGTGCGCTCATTGGTATGAGCAATATGGCAGCTCACCTGACGAGGATGCATGGCCTGCGAACCGCGGTATGACATCACCGGCACGGGCGTATCCCCCGGCTGCTCTTCGAGCCGTGACATATCCAGGCTTCTGGCGTCAAGGCGCGGCGGAGTGCCGGTCTTGAGGCGATCGACCCGGAACGGCAGGGCGCGCAGCCGCTCGGCGAGTGCGTTGGATGGCGCATCACCGGCGCGTCCGCCACGACTGCTGTCGAGCCCGATGTGAATCACCCCGCCTAGGAAGGTTCCGGTACACAGCACCACGCTTTGGGCATGAAAGCGAATCCCGGTTTCGGTGATCGCGCCACGCACGGTGTCCCCATCGACGATCAGATCCCCGGCCGCCTGCTGAAAGAGCGTCAGGTTGGGCTGGTTTTCCAGCATCGCGCGAATCGCCGCCTTGTAACGGATTCGATCGGCCTGGGCACGCGTTGCCCGGACGGCGGGCCCCTTGCGGGCATTGAGCACACGAAACTGGATGCCGCCCTGGTCAGTGGCAAGCGCCATGGCCCCTCCCAGCGCATCGATCTCCTTGACCAGATGGCTCTTGCCGATCCCGCCGATGGCGGGATTGCAGGACATCTGACCCAGCGTCTCGATGTTGTGCGTCAGCAGCAGGGTCTGACAGCCCATGCGAGCGGAGGCCAGCGCGGCTTCAGTTCCCGCATGGCCTCCGCCGATGACGATGACGTCAAAGCGGTCGGGGTAATCCAAGGTACACCTCGTCGGGCGCCGCAGCGCCTGTGTTGCAGTAAGCCAGTAATGAAATCAGCCCGGCAGTATAAACCTCCTGTGGGTAAACGTCAGGGTTTTCCACATTGCCTTCGGCGTTTTGGCGGGATACCTCGTTCTATTATTAAATTAAACAATATATAAAGAGAAGTTCTGTTGTTGTTGTAACTACTGGTGTGGACAAAAACCGTGGATAAGCCAGTAAACATACATTAAAACAGAAAGATAGATTGTTGACGCCTCTTCGGATAAGCAGCGAATGGCCTGCGTACTGCCTAACGGGAAGCTGTGGATGGAAAGCCACTTTGTCCACCGTTTCAAAACAGCACCGCTTTTCCACCGGTGAGTACCTGGCTTGTCACCGCAGTCGTGAACAGCCGGTGGCTGAGTCGAAAAACCCGCCTGTCATCATGGCTGCAGAGGCATAAGGGGGGAGAATCAGGGATATGTTATCCACAGCCAAAAAAAGGCCCTGTCGATAACGACAGGGCCTTCATTTTCACGAAAAAAGCGATGGATCAGTGTGTCAGGACCCGCGAGAGAAAGCTCTGGGTGCGCGCATTACGCGGCGTATCGAAGACCTGTTCGGGTGGTCCTTCCTCGGCTATCTCGCCCTGATGGATATACACGACGCGATCGGCCACCTCGCGGGCGAAGCCCATTTCATGGGTGACGATCATCATGGTCATGCCTTCCTTGGCGAGCTCCCGCATGGCATCGAGGACTTCGCCGATCATTTCCGGATCCAGGGCCGATGTCGGCTCGTCGAAGAGCATCAGGCGGGGTTCCATGGCCAACGCTCTGGCCAAGGCCACACGCTGCTGCTGGCCACCGGAGAGCTGGGTGGGATATTTGCTCGCCTGATCGCTGATATCGACGCGCTCCAGCAGGCGCTCGGCGGTCTCGGTGGCATCCGCCCGGTTCCAGCCCCGCACTTTCATCGGCGCCAGCGTGACGTTGTCGAGCACGCTGAGGTGGGGGAAGAGATTGAACTGCTGGAATACCATGCCGACTTCGGTGCGGATCTTCTGCAGTGCCTTGGTCGCCTTGCCATTGGGTACGAGATCGTTGCCATCGACCTGAATATGCCCTTGCTGGAACTCTTCCAGGCCGTTGATGCAGCGGATCAGCGTCGACTTGCCCGAACCGCTGGCGCCGATGATGACTACGACCTCGCCGGGCGCAACGGCAAGATCGATGTCCTTCAGCACGTGGAGACTGCCGAAGTGCTTGTTGACCTTGTCCAGGCGCACGATGGGGTCGGCGCCGGAAAGGGACTTTTCATGATTCATGTCACGCATTCCTTATTGTCCGACCAGGCCTTTGCGCTCGAGCATGCGCAACGCAAACGAGAGGGTGAGGGTGATCGCCAGGTAGAGCATGGCGACCATCAGATAGACTTCCAGGGCGTTGAAGGTGGTGGCGATGTAGACCTGGCCCTGGCGCACCAGCTCACCGACACCGATCACCGAGAACAGCGAGGTGTCCTTGATACTGATGATGCCCTGGTTGCCCAGTGAGGGAATCATGCGCCGGAACGCCTGAGGCCAGATGATGTAGCGGAAGGTCTGGCGTCGCGACAGTCCCAGCGACAGGCCAGCCTCGCGTTGACCGCGCTCGATGGACTGCACGCCGCCACGCACGATTTCCGAGATATAGGCGCCGGAATTGACCGCGATGGCGGCAATGCCGGCGACCAGGGCATTGATCGGGCTACCGATGATCTGTGGCAGGCCATAGAAGATGAACAGCACCTGAACCAGCACCGGAGTGCCGCGGAACACTTCGATATAGGTGACAGCCGGCACGCGCAGCCAGGCAGTGGGGCTGATTCTGAGCAGGCCGAAGAGGATGCCGATCAGAAAGCCGATGGCCAGGCCGCCGAACGAGATCAACAACGTGTAAGGGATACCTTTCAGCAGAAAGGGAATGGAGCCGAAGGCGGCCTGCCAGTCGAATTGAAAGGTGACGTCCACAAGGTTCTCCCGTCAAGAGGCGTCGTGGAAAGAAAAGGTCGGCGAGACCAAGTGACCAAACGCAACGGGGCCGGGTCACTCGACCCGACCCCGTGCGGCGTCTAGCGCGAGCTTACTCGTCGCTGTCGCTGCCGAACCACTTGGCGTGGATGTCGTCGTAGGTGCCGTCTTCTTTCATCGCAGCCAGGGCCTCGTTGACCGGCTCGACCCATTCGCTGCCCTTGACCAGTACGATGCCGTACTGCTGGCCCTCATAGAGGGGGCCAACGACCTTGACGCGACCTTCGCCACGGGTCTGGGAGAAGTAGCCCACGTTGGGTGCATCGTAGAAGACCGCATCGACGCTGCCGCCTAGCAAGGCCATGTACATGTCGCTGCTGCCCGGATAGGGCGTGACGTCGGCCTCGTCGCCAAGGTTCTCTTCGAGAAAGTCGTAGCTCGTCGAGCCGACCTTGGTGCCGATCTTCTTGCCTTTCAGGTCCTCGACTTCCTCGACGCTGTCATCGTCGGCACTGACCAGGATACGCAGACCGCTATCGTAGTAGGGATCGGAGAAGTCGACGATTTCGGCGCGTTCCTCGGTAATGGTCACGCCGGCGATGGCGATGTCGACGTTACCGGTCTGGATGGCGGGAATGATGCCGTTGAAGTCCATGGTCTTGAGGTTGTACTCGAACCCTGCGCGCTCGGCGACTTCACTGATGATGTCCATGTCGAAACCCACCATCTCGCCGGTTTCCTGGTCCATCATCTCGAACGGGACGAAGCTCGGATCGGTGACGACATCCAGTACATGGTCGTCGGCCCCGGCCAGGGTGGCAGTGCCCATTCCCAAGGCGATGCAGGAGGCCAAGGACGCCATTTTCAGTTGATGTTTCATTACATTTCCCCAATGGATGAAATTATTGTGGTGTACGTCATCAACCATGGCGAGTTACCGCGTAAGCGTCAAGTCAGAGAAAATCAGACGCTTACCTGGTGGGTTAACGTTCAGGCGTCAGACCATGAAGGAGGCACCGCACCCGCAGGTGGTGGTGGCGTTGGGGTTCTGGACCAGAAACCGAGCACCGGCGAGGCCTTCCTCGTAGTCCACGGTCGAGCCGACCAGGTATTGATAGGAGAGTGGGTCGACCACCAGGGAGACATCACCGAAGGGAATCAAGGTGTCATCCTCCGCAATGTCTTCAGCAAAGTCGAAACCGTACTGGAAGCCCGAGCAGCCCCCGCCGGTCACGTAGACCCGCAACTTGAGTTCACGATTGTTCTCTTCCTCGAGCATGCTCTGCAGGCGCGCTCGGGCGCCTGAAGAGAGCATCAAGGGGGTAGGAACGAAGGATTCTGCACCGCTCATGGGCGGACCTCCCCAGAGCCGAGCAGCCCGTTGGGCAGGACCCGGCAGGCTGCTGAATGAATGTTGTCCCGATGATTATCCACAATCCTGAGCAAAAGGGTCAACTTTTCCCGGCGAGACAGATGCCGGGTCGGCTCAGGGCATGATCGCCGGGGCATCGAGCCCTGCCGTTTCGCGCAGGTCGAACATCAGGTTGAGGTTATGGATCGCCTGGCCCGAGGCACCCTTGACCAGGTTGTCGATCACCGCGAGCACCACCACCGTATCGCCGTCGTCGGGCCGGTGAACCGCCAGTCGGCAGAGGTTGGTGCCCTTGACGCTGCGGGTCTCGGGGTGACTGCCCGCCGGCATGACGTCGACGAAGGGCTCGTCGGCGAAACGCATCTCGAAGAGGGACTGCAGCTCGCCGGGCTCCGCGGTCAGCCGACCATAGAGCGTCGCGTGGATGCCGCGGATCATCGGTGTCAGGTGGGGCACGAAGGTGAGGCCGACCTGGCGTCCTGCGGCGTCGCCGAGCCCCTGGCGGATCTCGGGCAGGTGGCGATGCCCGGAGGCGCCGTAGGCCTTCATCGACTCGCTGGCCTCGGCCATCAGCGATGGCACCTTGGCCCCGCGGCCCGCGCCGGTGACACCCGATTTGCAGTCGGCGATGAGGTGGTCGGTCTCGATCAGGCCGGCCTCGAGCAACGGCAGCAGGCCGAGTTGCACGGCGGTGGGATAACAGCCCGGCACGGCGATCAGCCGCGCGCTGCGGATTGCTTCACGGTTGACTTCGGGCAGGCCATAGACGGCTCGTTCGAGCAGCGCCGGGGCGCCATGGGGCTGGCCGTACCAGGCTGCCCACTCCTCGGCATCGCGCAGGCGGAAGTCGGCGGAGAGGTCGATTACGCGGGTGCCCTTGTCCAGCAGCTCGCCGGCCAGGGCGTGGGCGACACCGTGAGGGGTGGCGAAGAACACGGCGTCGCAGGCGCCGAGGCGTTCGGTGTCGGGCTCGCTGAAGCTCAGCTCGTCGTAATGCCCCCTGAGGTTGGGGTACATGTCGCCAACGCGCATGCCGGCCTCAGAGCGGGAGGTAATGGCCTCGACCTCGACGTCGGGATGCTGAGCCAGCAGTCTTAGCAGTTCGACGCCGGTGTAACCGGTGCCACCGACGATTCCGACCTTGATCACGTTGTACTCCTTCCTGACAGTTCGTTTTTCTGACGACTCATTGAGCCCTGTGGATGGGGAGAGTCACGCTACCCGATGACAACCGGGGCGGGACCTCTGAGGGTGATTATGATACACAAGAGCTGGATGACCTACCCAACCCAGGGTCTCCCGCCAAGACCCGGATGAACAGGACCCTCAGCGTGCCGCGTTTTTCTCTCCCCGATCTTAGCCTGGAAGCCTTTCGTCGCCAGTTGGCCAGTGTCGATGCGCTACCCCAGCTGTGCCTGCTGGGTGTAATGTCGGGATTGATCACCGGTGGATTGATGGTGGGCTTCCGCCTGTTGCTCGAAGTGGGCGCCATGGCCTTCATGCCGGCGGGGGATCCGGAGGCGTTCGAGGGCCTTCCCGCGTTAGGCCGTGCCTTGATGCCGGTGATGGCGGTGGCCGTCATCGGCAGCCTGCTGTGGCGCCAGCCGGCGGCGGCGCGCAAGCTCGGCGTCGGCCATGTCATCGAGCGGTTGACCTACCACCAGGGCCGTTTTCCGCTGCGCAACTGGCTCAATCAGTGGTGGGTCGGCGTGGTCTCGGTACTCGGCGGCCTTTCGGCCGGCCGTGAGGGCCCCGCGATTCACCTTGGGGCGGCGGCATCGAGCGGGGTGGGGGAACGGCTCAGGCTGCCGCACAACAGCCTGCGGGTGCTGGTGGCCTGCGGGACCGCGGCGGGGATCGCGGCCTCGTTCAACACCCCGATCGCCGGGGTCATTTTCGCCATGGAAGTGGTGATGATGGAGTACACTATCGCCGGTTTCATGCCGGTGATTCTGGCCTCTTCCATGGGCGCGGTGGTGGCGCAACTGGTCTATGGCGCTGAACCGGCGTTCCAGGTGCCGACGGTAAGCCTGGGCTCGATGGCCAACCTGCCCTGGATCGTGGTCACGGCATTGCTGATCGGCCTGCTGGCCGGGCTCTTCATCCATGTCGCCAAGACGAACCGGATCGCCGATCTGCCCGTCTGGCTGCGACTGTCGCTGGTCGCCGTGGCCACCGCCGGGGTCGCCTGGTGGTACCCGGAGGTGCAGGGCATCGGTTACGACAGTCTGGCGGCGTCGCTGTCAGGTGAGCTGGCCATTGACGTGCTGATGATGCTGGTGGTCGCCAAGCTGCTGCTCACTGCGTTGACCGTGGCCAGCGGCATCCCGATCGGCATCATCGGTCCGATCCTGGTGGTAGGGTCCGCGGCCGGCGCGTTGATGGGCATGGCCGGTAGCTGGATGTGGCCGGGCAATGCGGCCGATCCGGGCTTCTATGCCATGCTCGGCATGGCGGCGATGATGGGGGCGGTGCTGCAGGCGCCGCTGGGCGCGTTGATGGCGTTGCTGGAACTCACCCACAACCCCAACATCATTCTGCCCGGCATGTTGGCGGTGGTGGTTTCCGGGCTGACCTCGCGTCAACTGTGTCGCTGCGATGGCTACTTCATCAGCGTCACGCGTCACGGCCAGCATCCCCTGCAACAACCCTTGATGCAAGCGCTCTCGCGGGTATCGGTGCCGGCAGTCATGGAGCGCAATCTGGTGCGTACGGCGCGCATGGTGACGCACGAGCAGGCGCGGACGCTGCTGGAGGCCAAGCCGGTATGGATACTGATCGAGCGCTCCCGCGACGACAAGCCGACCCTGGCGCTGAAGGCTGCCGACCTGGCGCGCTTCTTGATGGAGCACACCTTGCCACCCGAGGGGGAACAAGGCGAAATGATCGATCTATTGGAGATACCCGGCCTGCGCTTGGATATGGCGCCGATCCATCTCCAGGCGACCCTGTCCGAGGCCTTTTCC
>Ga0136557_1002136_pt1 | contig 11757 bp, 11 predicted proteins | sample AntRauTorckE6832_FD_104796 | JGI IMG/M metagenome (GOLD analysis project Ga0136557, IMG submission 104796) | Saline lake microbial communities from Rauer Islands, Antarctica - Metagenome Torckler E6 #832 | ecosystem: Environmental > Aquatic > Non-marine Saline and Alkaline > Saline | place...
AAAAGAGTGAGCCTAGCCCACCCTCTTTTCTAGCATAGGGGAAGAATTGCATGGAAAAGACAATGGCAGTCCTTCCCGCCAGTGGAATGAATACCACTGCGGAAGCCAGTGTGTCGGCCGGCAGGGAAAAAAGTGCCGCGAATTTGGTCAGCAGTAGAAATATAAGCGCGATAACCCCCATTGCCCCGGTTCTGCTGTCATGCATAATAGTAAGAATCTTTTCCCGGGGAGGGCGCTGAACAAGCCATCGGCACTGTCGGCCAAACCATCGAGGTGGAGAAAACCCGAGATCAGACCAAGATACAACACAATTGCACAGCACAGAATCGCCGGTGGAAGTACAATTGCACCCAACAGTGTTACCAGTGCTCCAGTGGCACCGATCAGCAGACCGATTAAGGTGAAATACTTCAGGCTAGCAGGAAAGCGGGCCATATCGCCTTTCTCATTCCACCGTACCGGAACAATGGTAAGAAATCGTAATGCCGTACAAAAACAGGCAACACCTTCTCTGAAAAAAGATGCTTGACGTACCTTATTTGTCTGCATTGGCAACTGCCGCTTCCTCAAATGTTGCAACTTCTGTGAGAATGGCAACTGCCGCTTCAACAAGATTCATGGCAAGCGCCCCACCCGTCCCTTCCCCAAGTCGCATATTAAGATCAAGCAACGGCCTGGTACAGCCGAGATGAATGTGCATAGCTTTATGTCCCGGCTCCATTGACTTATGGGAAAAAATTAAATAATCCCTGACGAACGGTTCAATGACGGAGGCGATTAGCGCTCCTGCTGTTGAAATAAACCCATCGACAACCACGGGTTTTTTTTGTGCCGCGGCGCCAAGAATGAGTCCGGCAATCCCTCCGATTTCAAAGCCTCCGATTTTAGCAAGTACATCGATCCCGTTACGCGCGTCAGGGTTATTTATAGCGATGGCTTTTTCAATGACTTTAACCTTGTGGGTGAGTTGTTGGTCATCAAGCCCCGTGCCCCTGCCGGTCAACGCGCCGACATCCTTACCTGTGATGACGGCGGCAATAGCTGAAGAAGGAGTGGTGTTACCTATTCCCATGTCTCCAGTGCCAAATATATCGTATTGCCGGGATAAATCATTGGACACTTCTATGCCTGATTCAATCGCCCTTCTGGCAAGGCCATGGCTCATGGCCGGTCCTCGTGCAATGTTATTGGTCCCGGGTCCTACTTTTTTGTCGAGTATTTTTCCGGATCGAGCCAGATCGCTCAAATCGCTGTTCACCCCCATATCAACAACAAAAACATCTGCACCGGCCTGTCTGGCAAGAGCATTAATGCCTGCGCCGCCGGTGGTGAAATTGACCACCATCTGAGGGGTCACCTCACTGGGGAATTTGCTTATACCTTCACAGGTTACCCCGTGATCACCAGCCATGGTGACGATTGCCTTTGTATTCATCACAGGTGTAATTGAACGATATATCCCGGCAAGATCAATGGCCAAATCCATGAGATCCCCCAGCGCCCAATGGGGAATGGCCAACTGGTCCAACCTCTTTCTGGCCTGTTCCCTGGCCGAGGTGTCCTGTGGATAGATTTTTTCTTTTGTTTCTTCAAGTAAACCCATTTCTATAGTCAATTCCTCTGTTTTTAGATGATTACCAAAAATACTCAGCTGATCAACCCAGGAGTGCTTCAAGCTGAGTTTGGTTGGTAATCAGTTATTTTTTTATGTAAAATATTGCGATAGCTAATTACCCCTATAAAGTTCAGCTCGAAGATCTACAGGCAAGGAGTATTCACATATTGGTTTCATGGGTAATACGATTGCAATATTTCATTTCAGCTGCAAGGGAATACCACAACTCACCAGAACAACTTCTTCAGCTCCCTGAGCGATACACTGGTTGCACCTGCCGACCAGATCCCGGTAGCGTCGTGTCGCACTGTCCTCGGGAACAATACCTGATCCGATTTCATTTGTAACAAAAAAAATTACGCCGGGATGTCGATAACTTGCCAGGAGAATATCGTCACACAAGCGGCGTATCCGGTCTTCATCAACACACTCTATTGCATCTTGTGCATTGTAGAGAAGGTTGTTTACCCAAAGGGTAAGGCAATCAATCAGCAACACCTCACTTGCATAATTATCATCGATAATCTTTGCCAGATGAGTTTCCTCTTCAATGGTATGCCAATTTTTACCCTGCCGTTCCAGCTTATGATTGGCGATGCGCTCATCCATCTCCCCGTCGATTCTCGGGCAGGTAGCAACGAACAGTTTACGGCCTCTGCAGTTTTCGGCACGTGCCTGAGCATAGCCGCTTTTGCCGCTGCGGGAACCACCGGTTACAAGAATGGTTTGTGCCATTAACAACGCTCCCTGTTAAGACTGCAAAGCACCCCACCCTCGCTATAAAGTTGCAGCGTGGAAAATTTGGCGTAGTCGATTGCAAACAGAAGATAGTTTTGCCAGGAAAGGTTCAGCAAACGGCAGATCAGATGCCGGATAACCCCACCGTGGCTGATGAGCAGTATCTTTTTATCGATCAAGGTATTGAGGGATGCCGCAACCTCTTCCATTCTCTCATGGAAATCACCAATTTTTTCTCCCTGGGGAAAACGAAACTGCACGTCTCCCCTCCCCCATTGTTTGACCAGATCGCTTTCTTTTGCAAGAATCTCATCGAATGGCTCGTTTTCCCAAAGACCAAAATCAATCTCTTGAAGACGCTGGTCGTATTCTACCTGTTCTTCCAGTTTCAATGCTGTGCAGCTTTGCACACAGCGCTTCATGGGGCTGCTCATGACAAGATCGAAGTCACGTGCTCGCACGGATGCAGAAAGCTGCGCAATTTGTGCTTTACCGGTTTCACAGAGATCGACATCGGATGATCCGAGAAAACGCTGCGTGACACCGGTTGATCCATGACGCATAAAAACAATCTCGTTCATATCTGCTCAGTTCTCCTGTTTTTCCACCAGAGTATCCAAATATTGGCGGGCAAAATCCAAAGAGGGATCCATGGTCAATGCGAGAGTGAAAAACTGAATGGCCTCATCGTTTTTGCCGATTTTGGCATGATTGACACCAAGGTTGGCATAGTCCATGGCGGAGGTCGGATCAAGCTCGACAGCTCGTGTAAAACACGAAATGGCATCTTCAAACATCTGTTTTTTGAAATAACAAACACCAAGCAGATTATGGAGATCGGGGCGCTCTTCATCATGCATGCAGCCTTTCTTTAATGCGGTAATAGCATCATCATAGCGTTCGCTCTTGGAGAGACAATTGCCAAGATAGGAATAGATATAGGGCAGATCTTCCTGCTCCGGATCAAGCTCGAGCGCCTTTTCAAAGTGCTTGATGCCATCCTCGAAACAGCCCAGGTTAAAGAGGTTACGCCCTCTGTAGAACTCAATATAGTACGCTTCTGGAAGAATTTCACTGAGGCCGTCAAGTTTTCTATCTATAGTAGCACAATCATCGATCAACTCGACGACCAGTTTTGCAGAAAACAGCCCGACGGAACGAATCATGGAACGTTCACGGAAATGTGCTCCGGGTATGATGGTATAGAGCGCAGGAATATTGAGTTCCGCATGGGTGACATCTATCATAAAAATATCCATACCGATCTTTTGAAGGGCCCCAATGCTGTTTTCCACCTCAACCTGCATATCATTATCGGAGATATCGTTCATCTCTTCGAGGGTCGTAGTCAAACCAGCTCCGGTGAGATACTCAACCTCTTCCATGGCCAACGGTTTGGGAAGTCCGGAAGCAACATAGTTGGAATGGGTGTTGAAATCACCGGCAAGCTGGGCCACCTCGGTTATCGCTCGAATCAACGCTTTCTCGCCATCAGTCGTTGTTCCAGCGGTAAAAACTATTTCACTTTTCTCCGGAAAGGTTGCAGGATCTATTGTCAGGGCACTGACGCTGCACAAGCCGGTATCAAGGGAAAAGTCATTACAATAGAGTTCTATGCCGTTTTTACTGAAGGATTCAATGAGCCTTTTAGCTACCGGATTGGTCACTGATTGCAGATCAATTTGCGGTGTGGGCCGCTTTTCGTGATGAACAACTGAGCATACATGCCTCTCCACAATTTCACTGATGCCCTGTAGAGCAGCCTCCTCATAGGTGTTGCCGGCCGAAGGACCGTTGAACTCATTAATAGCGTAAAACCAGGAAAACGGCAGCAATACTTCTTCATCTCGGGTAATGTTGGTTGCCCAAGTCCATTGCATCGGCACATCTTCCAACAGTTTTTCCAGGGTTTCGAGGCTGGTTGTTTCATCATGCACAGATTGCAGGAGATATTGCGGATCAAGCACAGGGTATCCTTGCGCGCGCATTTGAGCATAACCACCGGTGATGAAATTGCTGTCATCATCCTTGAACGAAAAAAAGGAGAACCGCTCAGCAAGCTCCATACAGGCTGAAGCTTTGGCTTGTTCGGGAGAGGCTCCTTTCCCCATCTGTTTTTTTGTGCCGATAATATGCAAAGCATCATCACCACAAACGCTGAAATAGACCGGGATACCCAGTCTACCGTTATCAATGCGTTTGACTTCACTCAGTATTTTTTTATCAAAACTTTCCAGCTTGGTATAGAATCTCTCGACTGTTTGTTCGGGGGAGAGGGCTTTATCCTGATCAACGGTAAACGTTTTAGGGCAACGTGTGAATGCGATTTTCTTCTGTTTCATTGTATCCTTAACTTTTGTATTTGTAGTTCACTGGTAACTACTTATGGGGGATGCGACGTAATGTAACTAACCCCGGTATTTGTAACTGCTTGCAGGCTACTCCCCGCAGGGTATTTCAGCGGCAATCTCTTTGATTTTTCTTTGCCACTCCGGGTCCAATGTAGAGCAGTGCGCTCGACGTTCCTGTGGTCCTACAGTCTCTAAAAAAATTGACAGGCGGTTTTCAGGAAGGATATCATCTGCCTTGGCCGCCCATTCAACAACAGTTATCCCAGACATATAAAAGATTTCATCCAGTCCCATTTCAAGAAAGTCATCGCTTCCGGTCAACCTATAGAGATCCATGTGATAGAGTGGAATTTTTCCCGGATATTCATGGAAAATAGTAAAGGATGGACTTGTGACGTAATATTCATCGGGGACATCAAGCCCTCGGGCAATAGCCTGCGTTAACGTGGTTTTGCCGGCACCAAGGTCCCCATCAAGACAAAGGACATCTCCGGAAGAGGCTCTTCGCCCCAATGCCATCCCAAAAATTTGTGTTGTGTCAAGGGTGAGAAGTGAAATAATGGTTGTTTGCATCTCGTAACTACGTATGAGGGAAGAAACTTGGCTTGAACTCCAATCCTTTTATTTTTTTGCCATGTAGAATGTGTGTTGTACGGCATTCCGAGGAGCAATCAATACCAGAAATTACACCGAAAAGAAAGTGAATAAAAAAACGCCCGTTGCCTTGTTTAATGCAACGGGCGTTTGTTGGTAAATGTTTGTAATCAGAGTATGTTACATTGATACTGAGAGAGGATCAGTTCGTCTTCGCTACATTCTCCGCCTGTAATCCTTTGTCGGTTTGGGCAACAGAAAACTCGACGTTCTGCCCTTCTTCAAGACTGCGGAATCCTTCTCCCTGAATTGCACTGAAGTGCACGAAAACATCGGATTCTCCCTGTAGTCTTTCTATAAAGCCATACCCTTTACTTGCATTAAACCATTTCACTTTCCCTGTTACACGATCAGACATGCCTTCAACCTCCATTTAATGACAGCTTGCTTCTGTCAACCTTAAAACTGGCACAACGGGCTATTATGGCAGTACCGCAGTGAGTCACTCAATCGAGAGTTGGGGTGTATGAGCGATCGCTCCGCCAACATGTATAAACTTTGACGGCACCGCCAAGAACAACACGTTGTGCCAACACATAAAAAGAGTATCAAAAAACAATACTGCATGTCAAGACATACCTTTTAAATTACCACGGCATAACAGTAATTTAAAGAATCTTAAGATGTTAGGGGCAAAAGGTGACACTCCGTATCATTGTCCGGCTATCCACCATGTTGTAAGAAACTGGAAATAATTATAATATTTTGGCAGCTTATCAGGATGCTGCAGTTTATCGTAATAGACCATCCTGTGGCCAGCGACATGCCAGTTCGGTATGACATAAAAACCATACCATAATACACGATCCAAAGCCCGGGAGGCAGCTATAAGTTCCTTCTGCGTGGAAGCATAAATAATTTTATTAACCAGGTCATCGACAACCGGCGAGCTGATTCCGGCAAGATTTCCGGAACCTGGTGTTGCCGCCGCCGTGGAATGCCAGTAGTTTTTTTGTTCGTTGCCTGGTGATTGTGACTGACCAAAGACGTTAACAATCATATCGAAATTAAAAGTCTGAACCCGTTGGGTATACAGCGCTTGATCCAACGCCCTGTACTCAGCGATAATTCCTAGTTTTTTGAGATTTTTGACAAAAGGTGCCATGACCCTGTTGAAGCTCGGCGATGAAAGAAGTATCTCGAATTCAAACGGAGTTCCCGCATCATTTTTCAATACTCCGTTTTTCACGGTCCACCCTGCACTGTTGAGCAATTTTTTTGCCTTAAGCAAATGCTTGCGCACATCGCTTCTTGTAGCGTTTACCGGTGGCTGCGGCGGAGTGGTGAACACTCTCTCCGGAAGCTTATCCCGATACTTTTCAAGGTATTCCAGTTCCAACCCTTGTGGCGTACCACGAGCGGCGAGATACGAGTTGCTGAAGAAAGAATCACTTCTGGTATACTGGCCAAAAAACAACGATTTATTCGTCCATTCAAAGTTAAAGGCATAGTTGAGGGCTTCGCGGACACGTCTATCCTGAAAGAGTGGATTGCGTGTATTCATGACCAAGCCTTGCATTCCAGCATTATTTTGATGAGGAAATATTTTCTTGTGAATCCGACCACTATCGAATTTCTCTCCAGTCATGTCGCGGGCCCACTGCTTGGCTATATTGACATACTGCACATCGAATTCGCCGGCCTTAAACGCCTCCACTGCAACGGTCATATCTCTGTAATATTTCACGGCAATGGTACCGAAATTAAACATATGCTTACGGACATTTTTATCTGCCGCCCAGTAGTCCGGGTTCTTTTTATAGACAATAGATTTTCCCTGGACAACTTTGTCGACCTTATACGGTCCGCTCCCTACCGGCGGTACCATGGTATCTTCTTCGCCGAAGGAATACTGGTTATAAAACTTTTGAGAAAGAACGGGAATGGAAAGCGCAATAAGCGGCAGCTCTCTGTTTTTCTTTTTAAAAAAGAATTTGACAGTATCGCTGTCAACCTTAATGCCTTTTTTAATATCATGATAATAATCGGCATACAATGGATGCACTTTTGTGGACTTTACAGTCTTCAACGAAAAAAGCACATCTTCAGCCGTCACCTTGGTACCATCGGAAAAACGTGCCTTTTCATCAAGGTGAATGGTCATGGACAGTTTATCAGCAGCAACGGAAATGTCCTTGGCAATGAGTCCATATTTCGTGAATGGTTCGTCCAGGCTGGAAACGGCCAGTGGTTCGAAAACAAGGGCCTCCAAACCGAGCGGAGCGAGACCCTTGAGCGTGAAAGGGTTCATTTTATCAAAGCTTCCCAGCCCCATAAGCGTCAATTGACCACTCTGGCGAGCTTGAGGCGAGGTATATTCGAAATGTTGGAAATTTTCCTTATATTTCAAATTTCCATCAATTGAAAGACCATGCGCGGCATATCCGTTTCGAACGAAGAGGAGGGTACATGCCGCGGTTGAAACAATGGCAACACAGAGAATGAGGTATTGCAATATGATCTGTGACGGGTAATGGTAGTGTGTACGCATAGATAATTTCGCCTTAATTTCACGTTAGAGTGAAAAACTCGTTAATAAACGCATGCATGTGATGCCGGAGTAGGGGCACGGCGCGCCGTGCCCCTACGACTTCGAATTATACATGGTAATAGTAGCATTAATAAAGTACATTGTCAGCCCTTCCACAGGTGCCCCTGCTTGCCGGAAGAATCGGCCAGAAAGAGGGGTGCCCACGTAACTACTTATGGGAGAAGCGACATACTATAACTAACCCCGGTATTTGTATCAGTAATGGAGTGTATTCATGGGAAAAACCATAGCAGAAAAAATTTTTGACAGCCATCTTCGCGACAACCCTGCACCGGAAACGATGATTCTCGATCTTGATGTAGTCATGTGTCATGAAATCACCACGCCAATTGCCATAATGGACCTGGTGGAAAAAAACATGGATAGCGTGTTTGATCCTGCCAAGATCAAAGCTGTTATCGACCATGTAACGCCGGCCAAAGACTCCAAAACGGCAATGCAGGGCAAGATTATGCGGGACTGGGCCAGGCGTCACGGCATCAAGGATTTTTTCGACATAGGCGCCAATGGGGTGTGCCATGCGTTATTTCCGGAAAAGGGTTTTGTCCGGCCCGGCAACACGGTCATCATGGGAGATTCCCATACCTGCACCCATGGCGCCTTCGGCGCTTTTGCCGCCGGTGTTGGGACAACAGATCTTGAGGTTGGCATATATAAAGGAGTATGTTCTTTTAGAAAGCCGCAGACGCTTCGAATATACATAGACGGCATGCTTCAAAACGGGGTCAGTGCCAAGGATGTCATTCTTGCAATTATTCACAAAATTTCGGTCAACGGTGCGACGAACAAGGTTATAGAATTTGCCGGTTCCGTGGTGGATGGATTCAATATGGCCCAGAGGATGACCTTGTGCAATATGGCGGTTGAGGCGGGAGCGACCAGCGGTATCTGCATGCCTGATCGGGTAACTGCAGAATATCTCTGGCCCTTCATTCAAGACCAATATGCCACATTGGATGCCGCTGTCGACGATTTCCATACCTGGCATTCCTATGAAGACGCCGTCTATAGCGAAAACATTGAGCTCGACGTGACTCCCCTTGTACCACAAATGACCATTAACTACAAACCGGATGAAGTGGTTGCTATAGAGACGGTTGGCGACCTTTCAGTGGACCAGATCTATATAGGTTCATGTACCAATGGGCGTATAGAAGATCTTCGTGATGCGGCAAGAATACTTCAAGGCCGCACACTGGCGCAAGGTGTTCGAGGCATTGTCACCCCGGCGACTCCTCTGGTCTACAACATGGCACTGGCGGAGGGGATAATTCAAACGTTCATGGATGCCGGTTTCTGTGTGCTCAATCCTACCTGCGGAGCCTGTCTCGGCATGAGCTCAGGAGTGCTTGCCGAAGGTGAGGTGTGCGCTTCAACCACCAATCGTAACTTTAACGGACGTATGGGAAAAGGCGGAATGGTGCACCTTATGAGTCCACTATCGGCAGCTGCGGCGGCAGTCACAGGCAAAATCACCGATCCCCGCACTCTGCTGCCATGAAATTCCGATACTGTCCTGAGACCTGTTCTAAGAAACGTCCGAGAGGGTCATTTTTAAAAGTGTGACCTGAAATGTATAGATAGAACTGCTCACAGGGCACCAGGGCTCCCCGCGAACCACCTGGCTTATGTATGACCAATACACTTCACCAGTCTGATCGCGAGAATATCCGGCACCCTGCAAGCAGTTACAAATACCGGGGGTAGTTACATTACGTCGCTTCCCCCATAAGTAGTTACGATAGATATTATGAGGCAAATATGAAAAGTTTTGGTGGCCCAGCCATTTTCCTTGACAGAAACGATATCAACACCGATGAAATTATTCCGGCAAAATACCTCACGGAAATCTCTAAAAATGCTCTCAAACCCCATTTGCTCGAAGATCTCATGGTCAACGGCCAGGATTTTGCAGTTACGGCTGAACAAATCGCAGAGGCGCAAGTCGTTGTCAGCAGAGCCAATTTTGGGTGCGGCTCCTCCAGAGAACACGCTGTCTGGGCTTTTGAAGTGAATGGAATCGATGTTATCATTGCGCAGAGTTTTGCCCGGATTTTTCGTCAAAATATGTTTAACTGCGGCATTTTGGCAATTGAGCTTGAAGAGAAAGAAATAGACAAGCTTTTCGCCATTCCGGAAAAAGTAACACTGGCAATCGATGTGGAAGCAGGAATTATTGTAGCACATACCAGCGAAACAGCCACTCCGCCGGTTCAATGCAGCTTTAAACTCAACGAGTTCGACAGGCAGCTGGTAACGGCAGGAGGGTGGCTGCATTTTGCCGACAGCAATTTTTAAGGCTACCTTGAAAAATGAGATTTTTTCTCCAAGGTCGAGGCGCGTGATGGAATTTTACCGGAGACATATAGTTGATATTTCTAGGATAAAATGTTCTCGCGCAACGAACAGATTAGAGAGGTAAGCGAAGACTCCCGGTAAGCGAAGACTCCGAGAGGGTCATTTTTCAAGGTGGCCTTAAGTAGACGTTGTAAGGCGCTCCCCTCAGCTGGATGGGCTCGTGCTATAATCCTGACTCTTTGAGTTGTTCTATAAGTTCATGCTGTTTATCGCTGAGTTCATGGGGCACGTCGATACCGATTTTGACGTAAATGTCACCTCGCTCCCCCATCGGACCGTGAGGCAGGCCGTGCCCTTTAACGCGCAGTCGAGCATCACAGGGTGTACCGGGTGGCACCTTAACGTTAAACTTTTTACCTTCAAGCGTTCTGATCTCAACCGTCGTACCAAAACAGGCTTCACTAAACTGTATCTGAACCGCCATTATAAGGTCTTCCCCGTCTCTTTCAAAAATTTCATGAGGAGAAACATCTACTTTAAGATACAGATCTCCGGGAACACCGCCATGGGGGGATGCCCCCCCCTTACCTTTCAGGCGCAACTTTTTTCCAGCTTCTATTCCAACTGGAACTTTTACCGAAACATTTTCTATCGCACCATTTTTACGTAAGGATATATTCTTGTTGGCTCCATTCATCACCTCATCAAGAGTGACGGACATCTGGTAAACCATATCCTGCCCTTTTGCAGGCTGGCCGCATCCACCTGAACCGCAGCCTCCATACGAGCCCTCTCCACCCTGACCAAAGAATGAAGAAAACGGATTACCGGCACCACCACCCATGTTTGAGTGAAAAGTGGTCCTACCACTCCCACCACCAAAACCAAACTGGCGCAGAATGTCATTAAGGTCAAAATTGCTGAAAATATCCTCCTGCGAATATTTTCTATGAAAATCCGTGGAACCATAGGTATCATAATGCTCTTTCTTACTGGGATCGGAAAGAACGGCGTATGCTTCGCTGATATCTTTAAACTTGGCCTCAGCATCTTTATCATCGGGGTTTTTATCCGGATGATATTTGAGGGCAAGTTTACGATACGCTTTTTTTATCTCACTTGCGTCAGCATTTCGTGATACACCTAGTACTTCATAATAATCCATATTTTCAGCTTCTCAAAAACATATAGGGTTAAAGGAATCGAACCATCTCTTGCTGGCACAATATGGTCTCTTCCTGCACTCGTCAACCCTCTTTGTGAGCTATGTTGAGTAATTTTACGGAGAAGAATACTGGAGATCAAAGGAGCGGTTTTCAGACAATTGGAATACAGAGAACCCAGTCCTTGATAACAACCATGGTATCAGGATGTGCCGGGACCTACGGCTACCTTGAAAAATGGCCCTCTCGGAGTCTTCGCTTACCGGGAGTCTTCGCTTACCTCTCCAATCTCTTCGTTGTGCGAGAAAATTTTATCCTCCGGTAAGCGAGGTACGAGACTCCGAGATATCAACTATATGTCTCCGGTAAAATTCCCTCGCGCGCCTC
>Ga0136557_1002137_pt1 | contig 11753 bp, 9 predicted proteins | sample AntRauTorckE6832_FD_104796 | JGI IMG/M metagenome (GOLD analysis project Ga0136557, IMG submission 104796) | Saline lake microbial communities from Rauer Islands, Antarctica - Metagenome Torckler E6 #832 | ecosystem: Environmental > Aquatic > Non-marine Saline and Alkaline > Saline | place...
CATATATATCCCTAAAATAAAGCCCGTCATTTTTCCCAGGGTAATTTCTTTGCGGGTTGAAGGACTCACATTGTAAATGTAAATGATAAGAACCAATGTAATACTGAGACTAATAACCCCCGAAACCATAAAAAGAAAGGTATTCATACTTTTTACCACCATGGGAACAAAAAAGGTAAAGAAGGTAAAATTCACAAAAAAGTAAGCACTGAATTGAAGGTATTTATTTGAGATACGTTTTTTAAGAAGTTCATTAGCAAACAATAAAATAACCAGTATTATAAAAAAGCTGATGGTCTTAGAAAAAGAAACGCTTCGGAAAAAATAGATTACATAGGCACTACATAACCCTCCAAGAAAAAACTGTATAGCCAGAGGTAAATAGACTTCATATTTCTCAAAGAAAGTGCCCTTCCATTTATCATCTCCGGCAAGGTTATATAAATACAGGGTAATTGTTAACGAAGAAAGATAGGTACATAAAATAAACTGGTCGTACAGTCTGTCGATACGGCCAAGGGTGAGTGAATCCCATAAAAAACCAATCATAAAAAAGACCACCGGTAGATACCGCTGATTTTTCCTTACATACGCCCGAAATCGGTTTATCATTTAATTTTTATTTTTTGGTTGATTTAACTCCGTACAGAAGATAGAACAGGAGAGGTTTATTTAGAAATTTGAATGGAACACAGAAAATAATGAAGTAGTTATAAGTCTGGTTCCACACACTCTGCGTTGGAACCAATGTAATATGTATCAAAATGTGATTGTAGAGTCCACTCCAACGCAGAACGTATAGAGCTAGGGATATCTATAATAATTCAAAATCAAACATTTCTAATTTTAAATTACTCTTCCAACCTCAAAAACCTCTTCTCCAAACCCTTCAGCTTTCTTCTTTACGGTATCTACTTCACTTTCAGAAACCACAGCGATCAACCCAATTCCTAAATTAAAAGTTGTCTGCATATCTTCTTCAGGAACATTTCCAATTTCCTTGATCATTTTATAAACCGGTGGACGTTCCCAGCTATCCCAATCAATATCCAGTTTCATTCCTTCGGGGAGAATACGTTTGGTGTTACCCACAATTCCTCCCCCGGTAATGTGGGAAAATCCATTTACTCCACCCATATCCTTCAGTTCGCTAATGAGTGATAAATAAGAACGATGTACTTTCAGTAACTCATCCCCAACCGTGCTGCCCAGCTCTTCTACATAATTTTCTACATTGTATTTACTGAAAAGAACTTTTCGGGCCAGGGAATATCCGTTGGTGTGTAAACCTGAACTTTTGAATCCCAGTAGCACATCTCCTTTTTTAATCTCTGATCCATTGATGACTTTATCTTCATCTACAATACCAACAATGGTTCCCGCCAGGTCAAATTCCCCAGCATCGTAAATATCCGGCATTTCGGCTGTTTCTCCACCAATAAGTGCCACACCATTTTCTTTACAGGCTTTGGTAAATCCTTTTACCACATCCACACCAACCTGCTGCTCTAATTTTCCGGTAGAAAAATAATCAAGGAAGAACAACGGTTTGGCTCCGCAAACAGCAATATCATTAACACAGTGATTAACCAGGTCCTGCCCAACTGTATTATATTTTTCAGCTTTAAAAGCCACTATCAATTTGGTTCCAACTCCATCTACTGAGCTTATAAAAACAGGTTTTTTATAGGAACCTAGATCAGGTTTAAAAAATCCTCCAAAACCCCCGATGTTATGTAATACTTCTGGTCCGTGGGTATCTTTCACCACGCCTTTTATGGATTCAACCATTTCTTCACCGGCTTTGATATCTACTCCGGAGTCTTTGTATGTAAACTTTTTTTTGTCACTCATGCTAGTCGTTTATTTTATTTTACCACGAAGGCTTTAAAAAACTAAAGGTTATTTTGTTTGTTAAATTATCAATTCACCTATCATTTTATCATTTTTCACTTTGAGTTACCAAGCGAATATGTGCTAAATGATGATTGGAGTGCCAAGCATAAAGGGCAGCTGATTTAGCTATAGTAAAATTACCTGATTCAGGATTTACAAAGGTTCGTTCCCATTGCTTATCATCGAGGGATTGATAGATCCTAACCATTAACTCATGAATATTTTCGAGCAGTTCAAGGGTTAGTTCTAAAGGAACACTAAATTGAAAACCCATATCAGCCCAGGCAACTTCGTTATAAGGCCTGATGGTTGGATCTTCTTCTGTAAGAGCTGTTTTGATTCGAATGATCGTATTCATATGACTATCCACCAGATGCTCAATTACCTGTCTTAGAGTCCAACCACCCTCCCTGTAAGGTGTTAGAAGAATATCATCTGAACAACCATTGATCTCAGTTCGAATACGTTCTGGAAGTAATGCAATATCATCGATCCATTGTTCCTGATCTTCCTGAGAATGATCTTCTGAAAAGGATAGTTTACCTATGGGATATTGTCTGTTCATTGAATGAAATAGATCAAAATTTAAAAAAATGAGAAAAGTTATAAGGCTTACTTTTCACTTAATCACTCTTCACTAATCACACATAAATATATAATGTTTGAAAGAGTGTTTTAGGAACTTTTTATCTTTCTTTTCCACAGCGTTTTATTATAAAAATGAGATTTATATAGTTTAATAGTAGTAATAGAGACTGTGGATAAGTGGATAACTTTTTTATCCCGATTTATAAAACGAATGATTAAAATATGTGGATAGTTTTGTGTATAACTCGCTCTTAAAAATCAACACTTTAAAACAAATTTAAAGTATTAATCCACACCTTTATATATTTTGAACATAAATTAACCCTAAAGTTCATTCACACTAAAAGTTATTCTTTTGAATTGTTGATAGAGGTTTTTTTTTGTTGAAACCTGTTGACAATTTTGGCCAGTTTGAGTTATCCATTTTTTATCATTGAGTAATCCACATAGTAATCCACATATACAAAGCTTATGAAAGCAGTTATTCAGCGCGTTAAATCTTCCTCTGTAATCGTAGATAGCGAAATAAAAGGTGCTATAGATAAAGGTCTTTTAGTGTTAATAGGAATTCATGAAGAGGATACTAATGAGAAGTTGGAGTGGATCTGCAATAAGATCGCAAAGCTTCGGATCTTTGAAGATAGGGAAGGTAAAATGAACCTATCAGTACAAGATGTAGGCGGTGAAATTTTAATTGTTTCCCAATTTACTCTGTATGCTAATTCAGATAAAGGAACCCGACCCAGTTTTATAGAAGCGGCCAAACCAGATAAAGCAGAACCTATGTATGAGGAAATGATAAGGTGGTTTAAAACGAACACTGATCTTAATATCCAAACAGGTAAATTTGGAGCTATGATGAACGTAAAACTGGAAAATGACGGCCCAGTGACTATTATATTAGAAAAGTAAAGCATCCATCAAACCGGTTATAGGTTAGATGGATGCGGAAATTGAATTAAAAAAGCATACATGTCAGTCATATTCATTTTTATAGATGGCGTGGGATTAGGAGAAAGGGGTAAAAAAAACCCTTTTTATAACAAGAGGTATGAGTCGTTTGAAATATTATCAGGAGAGAACTTTCGTAAAGGATCAGAATTGATCTTTAAAAATGACCACATATATAAACCCATCGATGCTAACTTGGGGGTGGAAGGCTTACCGCAAAGTGGAACCGGACAAACGACACTCTTTACCGGGCGAAATGCTGCCAAAGAAATTGGAAAGCACTTCGGCCCATTTCCACATTCGGGCATCAAGCCTTTTTTAAAAAAGGAAAGTATTTTTCATGCGGTGAAGGAAGCCGGAAAGAAACCGTTTTTTATGAATGCCTATCCCCCAGTCTTTTTTGAACACGCTAAAAAAAGAAACCGCTGGAGTTGTACTACCTTTATGACCAAAAGCGCAGGAGTGAAACTAAATTCTACGGAAGAGATACGAAATAAAACCGCACTTACAGCAGAAATAGTCCAAAATGCATGGAGAGAAAAACTTGGAATAGATATTCCTAAAATTAACCCAACTGATGCCGCCCAAAGATTGCTGAATGTAGTTCCCGATTACGACCTTACACTCTATGAATATTACTTAACTGATAAAGCCGGTCACACCCAAAAACACGAAGATGCTGAACGCGTGCTAAAACCGCTGGATGAATTTTTGTTGCACATTATAAAACACAAAAGAAGTTCCGATATACTAGTTATCACCAGCGATCACGGCAACCTGGAAGACCTCTCTACTAAAACACACACGCGGAATAAGGTTCCTCTTTTTGTATTGGGAGATTCGGTTCAAGCCTTCCAAAAAGTAGAAAGCCTAACCGATGTAAAAGACGGGATAATTTCGTTTATTTAGAAAAAATGGAATAGCATAGTTTCATTAAATTGAGAGATGAAGAGAAAAATCATTTACCCTGTTCTGGGGATTGTTTTGTTATACGGGTTGTTGATGATCCCTGTAAACCGATCTATTGAAATTCAAAGCAAGGCTAGTGCCAGCCCCTTCATTTGGGATCAAGATGAAAAATGGGAGCAGCTGGAAGAGCTGTTCACTGAAGCAAGAATGAATGATAGCTTTACCGAAGAAAATGCTATTCAGATCAAGACTGTAAGCATCAATCAAACGCTTGATGAGTTTAAAAAAAGTAGTTTTTCACCTGAAGATACCCGCCTGGATTCCTTACTGAAAGACTTCTTTGAACTTGGACCGTTGGTGGCTGCCGGGGGATTGCCGAATCAAGACTTTGTAGAGTTATACAATCGCAGCAGAAGAATCATTAAAAGAGAATCGATTGGTTGGGATATTGATAGAGATGAAACAAGGATAGCTCTTTATAAAACACTGTATGGAATGAGGGCCGCGGTTGAAGAAGTATTACTTCAATCAGAAGAAGACATAGACCCGGTTTTGCATGTTCAGGACGAGGAGGCTCTTACTCCTTCAACCCAAATTCTGGGAATAAAAGTGCACAGCGGAGATCTTTTGGTTTCGCGAGGGGGAGCGGAAGTATCAGCGCTTATTTCCAGAGGTAATGATTATCCGGGTAACTTTTCACACGTGGCTCTTATCTATGTAGAAGAAAAAACAAACGAGCCATACTTGATCGAAGCACATATTGAGCGCGGAGTTGCGATTGCAACGGCAGATGAATACATAAATGACCGAAAGTTAAGGTTTATGGTGCTTCGTATGAGAAACGACCTCCCTGAAATAAAGGATGATCCTCTGCTTCCCCATAAGGCTGCAAAATTTATGTTTGAGCAGGCACAAGAAAGACATATCCCCTACGATTTTAAAATGAATTTCTTTGAATCCGAAGCTATGTTTTGCTCAGAAGTCGGCTCATATGCATATAAGGAATATGGAATTCAGCTTTGGCAATCAGAATCCACAATTTCTTCAAACGGGGTAGTAAAATTACTAAATACATTTGGAGTGGAGAACTTTGTGACTCAAATGCCGTCAGATCTGGAGTATGATACACAATTATCCGTGGTTGCTGAGTGGAGGGATACAGAGGCACTTTTTGAAGATCATTTATACAATGCAGTGATAGATGCAATGCTAGTATGCGCTGAAAATGGAAAAGAAATAGCCTATAACAAATGGCTTTTGCCCGTGGCACGAATGGCAAAAGCATACAGTTTTTTAGTTAACCGGGTAGGGAAGGTTGGCCCGGTTCCTGAAGGCATGAGCGCAATGCAGGCATCTAAAAGTGCTGCATTTATAAAAAGGCATGAAGCTTTAAAAAAAGAAGTAAAAGCTAAAGCAGCTGATTTTTCAGAAAGACAGGGCTATAATCCGCCATACTGGGAATTGGTAAGAATGGCTGAAGAAGCAACAGGATGTAAAGAAAAATGAATAAAAAGAAAGTTCATTTAGTTCTTGGTAGCGGAGGTGCTCGAGGTGTGGCTCACATCGCAGTGATCGAAGAACTTGAAAAAGCCGGATACGAGATCATTGAAGTTATAGGCTGTTCAATGGGCGCTGTAGTCGGGGGAATTTATGCGGCCGGACATCTCCCTGAATATAAAGAATGGATAACCGGCCTGTCCCGTAGAGCTGTTTTTGATCTCTTGGACTTTACCTTTGCCAAACAGGGTTTTGTGAAAGGCGAAAAATTATTCGCCAAGCACATTGAAGTAACGGGAAATGAAAATATAGAGGACTTTTCCATTCCTTTCACAGCGGTGGCAACCGATATGCGCCACCATAAAGAAGTTCATTTTAAAACCGGAGACTTGTATAAAGCACTAAGGGCTTCCGTTTCTCTCCCCGGGTTTTTTGTACCTGTGGTTGAAGATGGACGGGTGCTGGTTGATGGCGGGGTTCTTAATCCACTGCCTGTAAATCTGGTAAAAAAAGAAGAAGACGCAATTATTGTAGCAGTTAATTTAAACGGGCGCCCAGATCCTAAATATGATAAAAAGCCGGAACCCGATAAACTGGAGCAAATGCAAAACTGGTTTGATAAAATGCTCCCTGACTCCATGAAATCAAGTAGAAAAACCAAAGTAAAATCAGAGCTTCCTGCCGAAGAAGATTCTTTTTCACTGATTGAATTAATGGACAGCAGCTTCAGCTTTACGCAAGACCGACTCACAGAACTTACCATTGAAATGTACAAACCGGATCATGTCATCGAGATCCCAAGAAATACCTGCGGAGTTTTCGATTTTGATAAAGGGAAAAGGGTGTATGAAATTGGAAAGGAAATCTGCAGGATAGTTATTAGTTAATGGCTATCAGGAATTAGTAAAGCCGAATAACCATTAAACCATTAATCATTTAACCAAAATAAGTCATGGATAGAGCAAAGTTTATCGACCACATTAAAAACTTCAATGACTACTGGGACGTGGTGGTGATCGGGGGCGGGGCAACCGGATTGGGAGTTGGTGTGGATGCGGCTTCGCGCGGCTATAAAACCCTGCTTCTGGAAATGCACGATTTTTCGAAAGGAACATCCAGCCGAAGTACCAAGCTGGTACACGGCGGAGTTAGATATCTGCAGCAAGGGGATGTTTCTTTGGTGATCGAAGCCCTTCACGAACGAGGATTGCTCATTCAAAATGCTCCTCATTTGGTAAGTCATCAGTCCTTTATAGTGCCGAGTTATGAATGGTGGAACGGCCCGTTTTATGGTGTTGGAATGAAGGTGTATGATGCGCTTGCCGGAAAATTGGGAATCAATAAATCCAAAAATCTATCCAAAGAAAAAACGCTGGAGAAAATACCGACACTGGAGCCGGAAGGATTACGAGGTGGCGTCATTTATTATGATGGACAGTTTGATGATTCTCGTCTCTCAATAAACCTTGCTCAAACCATGCACGATCAGGGCGGGTATCCGTTGAATTATATGAAGGTGGTTGGACTAGAGAAAAATGGTCAGGATCTTGTTGAGGGGGTGAAAGTTCGTGATATGTTAAATGGTGAAGATCTGGAAATAAATGCCAGGGTTGTTATAAATGCGACCGGAATATTTTCCGATGATATCCTCGAGATGGATGAAGAAGGCCACACCAAGATCATTCAATATGCGCAAGGAATTCACCTGGTGTTAGACAAAGAATTTTTACCGGGTGATTCCGCTATCATGGTGCCTCATACTGAAGACGGGCGCGTTCTTTTTGCGGTTCCATGGCATGATAAAGTAATTATTGGAACCACTGATACGCCGGTTGACAAAGCAACTTTAGAGCCCATTGCGCTAGAAGAAGAGGTCGAGTTTGTATTGAGGCACGCGGCCCAATATCTAACCAAAGATCCATCCCGAAAAGATGTTAAAAGTGTGTTTGCAGGAATCCGCCCGTTGGTAAAACCGCCAAACGCCAAAGACACCTCCGAGATATCAAGAAGCCACCATATACAGGTTTCAGGATCCGGATTGGTAACCATTGCCGGTGGCAAGTGGACCACCTATCGGAAGATGGCCGAGGATACCGTCGATCAGGCTGCCATAGTTGCCGGGCTGGATGTGAAGGAAACGCCAACCAAAGAGTTACGGATTCATGGCTGGTTGAAGAACGTGGATCGGGAGGATCATCTATATGTATATGGATCCGATAAAGTAGCATTGAAAAAACTAATTGAGGAAGAGCCAGAGCTGGGCGAAAAACTACATCCTGATCTCCCCTATCTAAAAGCTGAAGTAGTTTGGGCGGTGCAGAATGAAATGGCACAAACCATTGAAGACGTACTTTCCCGCAGAACCCGCGCCCTCCTCCTTGATGCGAGAGCCAGCGTGGAAATGGCCCCCGAGGTTGGGCGATTACTTGCGAAGGAATTTGGCAAAGATGAGGCCTGGATAAAACAGGAAGTGAAAGAGTATGAGCAAGTGGCTAAGAATTATATTTTGGATACCCCATAAAACGGAGTTAGGCAAAAATAAAACTAAGCCGAAAGAAGGGTTAATTTTTACAAGGCAAACAACTGGTCTACTTTCATTCTTCAATCAGACGAAAGCTATCGCCCTCCGTTAACAGCTTAAAATTAACCCCTGAATTTTCAGGCTTTTGAATAGCTTTTGTGAAATCATTTACGGGATCATCCATTCCGTCATCGGCGAGTGGAAATGTGCCAAAGTGCATGCCAAAGCTGATATCGGCCCCAACATCTTTGTGTACTTTTATTGCTTCTTCAGGGTTGATGTGCATCGGGCTCATAAACCATTGAGGTTTATATGCGCCGATCGGGATCAAGCCAACTTTGATATCAAATCTCGTTCCAATTTCTTTGAAGAAATTGCCATAACCGGTATCTCCAGCAAAATAGACTCCGCCTGAGGGGGTCTCGATTACATAGCCAGACCAAAGAGTTTTATCTCGGTCAAATAATCCCCGAGCGGAAAAATGCTGAGCTTGTACAGAATGAATTTGCAGCCCACCTGAAACAGAATGAACCCCCCACCAATCCATTTCCTGGGTTTGGGCTATACCTTCAGCCTGCAACATCAGGGAAACGCCAAGCGGTGTTATAAAAACAGGTGAAAACTGATCATTAAGTTTTTTAAGTGTTTCAATATCAAGGTGATCATAATGGTTGTGGCTGATCAGCACCAGGTCGATGGGCGGAAGATCTTCAAACCGAACCCCTGCCGAACGGAACCGTTGGGGGCCGGCAAAAGAAAAAGGACTAACACGATCACTCCAAATGGGATCGGTTAGAATGTTCAAACCTTCTGTCTGTATTAGAAATGTGGAGTGATTTACATAAGTGATAACCAGTCCTTCTGAGATTGTTTCGGCCGGCGCCTCAGCAAAAACTAGTTCTTCATCGGGAATTTGAGTCCATTCCCCCTGCTCCCTCTGCATGTACCACTTCATCACATCAAAGAAGTCTTTTGTGGGAACATCACCGGGATTTTCAAAGGTAGTCCCGTTAAAATGATCCGAAACCGAACCATTATAGCCGGGTTCGGAAATAAACCACCCGACCGATGTGATCACAAAGGCTGCAAGAATAAGCAGCGAAAATAGCCAGAGCATAATTTTTTTGAATAGGTGCATGACAAACTTTTTATTAAAGGAAAGACAGGTCAGTAAGGGCGTATTGAAATATACCCTTACTGGTTTAGATTATAAATCCATTAAAGTCATGTTAACTCATTTTAGTTTAACCTATTTCAAATGCTTTTCGAAGAACTCATAGATCCTGCGATATTCATCATACCAGGCATCTTCATCGGTGAAGCTGTGACGCTCGGTTGGGTACATCATCATCTCAAAATCTTCATTTCCGGATTGAATGAGACGTTCTATGTAATGTACGGCGTCCTGAAAACCAACATTGTTATCAATCAAACCATGCAGTAAAATAACGGGCTGTTGCAGTGAATCTGCGTAGGTAAGCGGATTACTTCGTTCATAGTTCTCGGGGTTATCTTCGGGAGTTCCAAGCCTTGGTAAGGTATAACCGGGGTTGGCGTAGTAGTAATTTTCCCAGTTAGTAACAGATCGTAATCCGGCTGCGGCATCAAAATGTTCGGGGGAAACACCAACGGCATAAAGCGCCATGAATCCGCCATAACTTCCCCCATAAATCCCAACGCGGGAGGTATCGGCTTTGTCATAGTTATCAGCGAGAAAGGCCAGTCCATCTTCAATATCTTCGGTTTCGTATTTACCCATCCAGTTGGTTACATCTTCGCGGAACTTACGACCATAACCGGTGCTGTGGCGATAATCTACTTCGATCACATAATAACCCTGGTGGGTCAGGTACTGGTGAAACATATACTCACGCCAGTAATTATTAGACCATCCCTTATACACATTTTGCAAAGACCCGGCACCATGAACAAATACCACCACGGGGTTGCCATTAGGATTGCGGCGTTCTGGCTTTAGAACCGACATAGATAATTGTGTTTCACCATCGCGCCCTGTAAAACGTAGGTATTCTTCTCGTTGCCAGTCGTACTCATAAAAAGATTCGGGCACGGAATGAGTCAATTGTGTTTCGCGCAGCGGAATTTTGGTGTCGGTTGCATATAAGTCGAAGGGTTCGTTGAAGTAGGTTCTACTGTAAACAATATAGCGACGGTCGTGACTTATCCTGAAATTACGCCGGTGGCCTTCTTCTGCAGTAAGCTTGGTGGGGAGGTTCCGAGTGATATCGAGTTTATAAAGCTGAACTTCGCCGCGATCCATTTCGCTGGTTGCCATAACGATGGTTTGCCTATCAATCCAAGTGGCCCAAGGAATGTCATACTCACCAAAGGTATGCTGTTTGAATTCACTCCCATCCACATTTACCGTATATATGTGGTTCCATCCATCCCGCTCACTTTGAAGCATAAGCTTGTCTGCATCAGGAGCAAACTCCATGTTGGTTCCATACAGCCAGCCATCGGTGGAGTCTTCAAAGACGGTAGTTGGCGCTAAGTCTTCAACACTATACATGGTAACCTTCCGATTCTTTTGAGCGGGATCTATAGCATCTAAAGCAAAATAATTACCAGAGGCACTTACATCAGCATTCACATAACCATGATGTTCTATCACTACTTTGGTTTCATCTGAATCGAGACGGGCCAAAGAAATTATTCGGGTCGAGATTCCTCTTCGAGCCCTGCCCGGCTCAACATAACGGCCGGCATACTCTGGGAAATAATATTCTTCATATTCAGAACTATCCCATTGGCTAAGCAACAGGCTTTCATCCGCCCAGCCGATAATACTGTAATTTGGTGCGTCGCTGCTTTTATTAGTGACCTGTTTAATAAAAGCCTGCTCAACCCCTGAAATCCAGACATCTCCATTTTGGATGAAAGCAAACCGGGAACCATCCGCATTCCAGACAGGGCTGTAATCATATCCTTTAGAAGCCACAACTACTCGTTTGTTTTTAAAGTTGGCATCTGCCAAAATAAGGTCTCCATCTTCAGTATAAAGCAGGCGATTGCCATCGGGAGAAAGTTCAAAGCCACGAATCAGCGTATCCGGAGCTTCTTTTTGGTTTCGTCCGCTTAACCCCACCTGAAAGAGATCCATATTAGAATTGGCGGAATCACTCCAGTTGAAATAAATGGTTTTGCCATCTGGCGAGAAGTGGGAAAATGATGGCCGCGTACCCGGAATAAAGGGTTCGTGGAAAATATCCTTCATGGTCAAGGCATCAGGAAATTGCTGGGCATAGACGTCAACCCCCAGAAAGAGGATCAATAGAAGTAATGAGGAAAGCTTTTTCATAGGTATGAATATTTATCATGTTTTTGATACGGCAGTGAGGATAAAAACTTTAGCGGACAAAAGATGCAA
>Ga0136557_1002139_pt1 | contig 11748 bp, 20 predicted proteins | sample AntRauTorckE6832_FD_104796 | JGI IMG/M metagenome (GOLD analysis project Ga0136557, IMG submission 104796) | Saline lake microbial communities from Rauer Islands, Antarctica - Metagenome Torckler E6 #832 | ecosystem: Environmental > Aquatic > Non-marine Saline and Alkaline > Saline | place...
GCCTTGCTGTTCTGCTCTCGAAAAAGCGAAAACGCCTTCATGGAGTAGTTTGTAGGCATCAGCTTGAGTTGCTTTAGTCTTCATATTTATGGTTTAGGAATATGTCTTCACAAATTATTTTGGTAGCGTCTGGGTCGTCTAAATATAGGTTACGGATTTTCATCACCGCCTCCTCCACCATCCAATTAGGATTCCAATTAATAACGGGATTTCAATACAATGTTTCATATCATTTTTAATTTAGATTGATAGTATTTGGACCTTTATGTTGGAACTTGATTTTGCCTTTATTAAACGGATCCAACGCCATGTCTATTTTAGTAACTTTAAAGCCATTCATAAGCCTTTGCAATTCTTGAATAAAAACTTCCACTTCTTCGGGGGGAGGCTGGCGGCTAAATTTAGCATTTCCTACCAGGGTAAATTTTGTATCGTTCATGAGTTTTGTATTGCGGTTAACTTTCCATTTTCAAAGTATAAGTAGGTCACCTCAGCATGAGAATAATACGAAGAATATACGGTATGCCTATACACCCATTGTTCGTGATAATAATTGTCATATCGTATGGTATTAATGTCATTGGGTTGCTCCCATACTGCCTTAACTTGGGTAGTCGTCATGCCAATTTTTACGGCATTTGGTCTTTCCACAAAATCAGGTTTCATGGTTAGGCAGGAGGTTAATGTTAACAATGTAATCAGGATAGCTATTAGTTTTTTCATAATTCAAAAAGGTAAGAATCCATAATTAAGCGCCTCCATTTGTTTTATTGCGAGCCGGTATTGGTATACAGAATCTAAGGCGCAGTATTCCATAACTTGTTTTCTACCGGATTTAGTTTTCATTAATTTCATTATAGCATTTTTGGTATTCGCTCCATCTTCATCGCCTCCTGCTTTCAAGTACTGTCCAACTTCTATTGAATAATCTTGGATACCAAATGTTACGTATGTCTGAAACTTTAATCCACTCACACCTGGGCGGTTGTCTAATATGTGAGCGGCAAGCATACTGTCCCATTCCCAACCGCGGACAGGGACCTTCAAAATTTCTTTACTCCATGTATCTTCAAATTTCAAGTTGTGGGCCATCTTTGGTACATCTTTATTATACAACCACCGTCTAAATGGTTGCCAACCCTCCTTAGTTTTGGGTGTTGGGAAAACCCAGGCACGGTCCTCTCTATCAGCGATAGAAGTACATACAATCCGCTGACCTTTGGCGTGGGGCTTAATGGCAGTGGTTTCGTAATCAAAGCTACTAAGCACGGGGCTGAGTTCCTCGATAAAACGGCTGTCTTTCATATAACGTATCTCAGGCTTGCTATATCTCGGGAATGGGATGTCAACCTTATCTAAGGCATTCTGTAGATCATCTTCCCAAGCCTTAACATAGTGCTTAGGCATTTCAATCTCATGTAAATATCGAGGATGGTACGTAGGACAAATCCATGTCTTAAGAGACTGGTCAGGAATACAAAATCCACGCCACCTATTCATGTTTGTACCACCTCCCCAAGTGTATCCTATAACAGATGCCAATGCAGCTTCTCCTAATAAAATGACAACCTTAGGTTGGTATTCTTTCAAAGCCTTCCAAACAATTACAGAGCGGCAGTGGTCAATTTCTGTAGAATTCGGCTCGCGGTCTAATGGAGGTAAACAATTTGTGGCATTTAATGAAATACAATCATTGAACAGATCAATTCCTTGTTCTTTTAAAGTACGTTTCAGCATTCTACCATGCTTACTTTGGAACGGTTTACCCTTCTCATCGTCTAAAATATCAAGGTAATCACCAATCACCATAATTCCTTTTTCAAACTTGCCGTACGGTTTCATTTTTGGGGAGTGGCAATCTTTATACAATCCACAGGAAGCACAGGAATGGATTTTCCCATTCATAGCTGATATAGATTCCGTTTCTTTTTTAGTAAAAAATCCGCTCATCTCTTCTTCATTTTAAATTTGGTCACTTATATACCTGGGTTCGGTAGTCTCAATTTCAATGGATTTGTTATCTTTACGAACTTTTATTTTTGTCATCCTGTCCATGAATCACCTGGTGGGTTAGGTATTGGTATTCTGCTTTCTTTTGTTTCATTAACCTGCGGTTTTCATCAACCATATTTTTGTGCTTCCGTTGGGCCTTCTGTTGTTGAGTAAACGTCCTCCTTGGGTTCTTAGAACGGCTTAAAAGACGTGCCGTTTTCTCAAACCGTTCTCGCATTTCTTTATCCACCACATAAGATAGGTACCGTTGGGGACAATGGCTACATTCCGCATAATGGATATCTACACCTTCCAGCGTTTCTACAACCACTTCAAATTCAAATTCATCACCGCAATTTATACATTGAACTTTCATTATTTTTGAGTGATTATGAGTTTGCCATCATCCGTGTAATCAATATCCACGTTCTTAATGGCTCCTTCACTGTAATTGTGAACTTCAATGGAAGAAATTTCTTTGTAAACATTAACGTTTGAATCAATAAGATTCCTGAGCTTCTGCCACGTAAAGATAGTTGGATCCATATTTACTTTGACATACTCAAGGTCCAACCCTAAAGTCCGGGCGATGCGGGTTGGGATTTCTTCCTCAGGAGGTATAGGGGAGGCCTTAGAAAAATCCATTTTAAGTCTGTTATGCGTACTTGGATGATTCTCTCCTAATGGAGTACCATTCCATTTTATATCGTAATCATCTAATTGAACATAATACGTGGGGTACTGTCCTTCAATTGTCATAATCTGTTCTCCATATGCCTTCTATAATGCCAATGCCAGCCACAAACAAAATGAATCCATATACCAGGAATCCCCATGTTTGTGAAAAGGCTTGCCATTGGGTTGTCTCGAATGTATAAATGACTACGATAGGCAGAGATAAGCATGCCAATATCATAATAGTCAGAACCACTCGAAAGATTTTTTCATAAGTATTCATTGCTCTCCTATCCTTGTTTTAAGACAGCTATATATTCCCAGCCGTCTCCATCGAATTTAATACGCTTATCGCTAAGCACGCCGACCGTGGACCGCTTCAAAATGTTTTGAAGTAGTACAGGACTAATCCAAAAACGGCCACCGTCTCCTTGGTGTTTGATTTTGGCTTTCTCTTTAAACCAGCCGTAATTATTTTTGCCGTGGACAAGGAGCGTATTGTCTTTAAATTTTATCTCCATATCCGCATACATATGATCACTGTCCTTAGTGAACACCATGACCCGTTCTAAAATGTCAATCATGGATTTTGGGAATTGTATTTTATTCCCATCTACTTCAAACAAGTGAGACGTTTCTGGAAACTTGTCAAGTAATACACGGCAACTGAGTTCAGTTCCATTTAGATTGCGGAAATGCAACCACCCTTCTGTCTCCGCTACTTGGGAGGGGGTAATTTTATGGATCTCAGATACGTTTTCACTTGGAATCAAATAACTGCCAAATGGCCAGCCCTCAGAAAACAATCGCATGATTTGGAATCCATCTGACGTTTCCATGCCTGATTCCGTTACATGTACGCAAGTGAGTAATCTCCGTGACATATCTCGGGAGGCAGAGTCCTTAATGAACATCAGGTTGTCTGTATATTCTTCCGGCAGGTCATGCCAATCTTTTTCAGTTTGTATTTCGTCCAATGGCAATTTAATATCTGCCTGGAATGTTAAACCTGCTTTGGACTTCCCAGCTTTGATTAAGAGCTCACTTTCCGTGAACTTCATCTCTATTTCATCTTGTTTTACCTTGCCCAAAAAATTATGGAGCTCTTCTGCTCTTACGGCGCCGGTCATATCAAGTTGTTCTACAGGATGTGACAAACTGATTTCATCATTGTATGTAATCACACGGTCCCCTAAAAAGGCGAAACTCGTAGACTGTTCAATCATTTCTTTATTGGCCAATCCCGGCTTTACTATCGTCAGTGCTTTTAACAGTTTCTTCTTATCAATTTTCATAGTATTCGTTTTATCTTAAAAACCAGGAAGCCTGGCGCTGGGTTTGAAATTTTTATTCTTTTTGTATTCATTTAGGTACTCTTGCATTTTACGAAGGTGCCGTGCATTCAGTAGTTTTCTGATGTTATGGTGATTATATGATTATTTTTGAAAATATAGTGTCCGGTACAAATACAGCTACGTCGCTGTAAGACGAGCAACCTACTGCGTGTCCAGTGTGTTCTTCTCCAGAGTCCTCGCCCGGTGCTTTGATTAACTATATAAAGTCGGGACCGGAGTTCTTTATCTTTATTTCCCAGTTCCCTTCGTCGTTATAGAATATTTCACCTATAGTTCCGTTTTGGGTTTCGAAGGACATTCCGCTGAAAGAGTTATACTCCTCCTCTTGTGGTCCGTTTTCTATATGGACCAGATCATCCGAATATCCACATACGCGAATTTCTTTTAGTTCTCTAATTTCTTGTTCGTGTGACATCATAAGTTTTTTATTTTGTTGGGTTATAAAAATTTACCGGCTATTGCACTTTGTATTTTTCTCCGCTTTCATTTGCATCATATTATGGAAGCCTTGTTTGGCAGCCTTGTCTATGATATCACGGTTTCTCTTAAGGTCTTCTGTACTTCCAAGCTTCTTGCCCAGATTGGCAGAGTCTCCTTTTTTACCCGGTATGACATCCAAGCATACTACCCGCATGTACACCAAGTGCTATTAAATCTGCTCCAATGGATTCAGCCAAGGAAGCCATCACAGATGAAAACATAAGATTCCGTCCAGGCACGACTGTTCTTTTCATATTGTCATTAGCGTAATGACCCTCAGGAATATCCTCTTCATTTGATGTTAGTAATGCGGAATTCAGGTTGCCTAGAATATCCGTCAAATCAAAGAAGTGTGATGTGATTTTAAAGCCATGAGAGTGATAGTATTTAATGACCTCTTCTGCGGCTTCGTTTTCATATGGGTTATGTTTCGATCCATATTTGAATGTACAAACATGAACTTCGTATCCCATGTCTAAAAGATAGCCTAGGAGGGTGGATGAATCCATCCCCCCAGACAACCCAACGACAATTTTTTTATCCTTCGAATTCGAGTGTTCCATCTTCGGCCTTCACAACCAATTTGGATAATTTATTATACTTTGGATTTTTACTGTTAGTGATGACAGCTTGGATTGAGTTTTCTTTCAATCCTGGTATCGCTTCTGCGGCCATTTCTACTAATTCCTCTCGGGTATGGCCACCCTCTTCAATAAGGTCTTCTAAATAGTCACGGCATTGCTGCATTAGACTTTTAGCGCCTTTTTTCTTAGGTGGTTTTTTGGCTATTTCCTTTTTGGCCTTTTTCTTAGGTGCTTTTTTCTTAGCCTTAGACTTTTTCTTGGGCTTGGCTTTTCCACCTTCTTCAAACAGTCCTAGCATAGCAGCCCGGAGTTTTTCTTCTGTTTTCAAATTAGGCATCTCATCATCCAGAGCATCAAAGAAGTCTTCACCCATTGCAATTTTTAGCAGGGCTTTTCTGTTTGGAGCTTTTTCTACTTGGATAAGAAGTTCATCTTTGTCCAATGTTTCCGGCTCTTCTGCAGGTGTTTCCTCCTCCTCTTCAATAACTTCGGCGTCTTCTACTTCGTCTTCTACTTCGTCTTCTTCCTCAGGTTCCTCAGATACTTCGGGCTCTTCTTGTTCTTCTTCCGGTTCTTCTTCACCTTCAGCCGCTTCTTTTGTGACATAGGCGATAACTTTTTCAGTGCCTTTAGAAAATTCATCATCTTCATAAAGTAGCGTGGCGGCTTCCTTAATTTTTGAAGCAAGCTCCTCCAGCGTTACACCTTCAGTTTCTATTGGGGGTTCAATACCCACAACTTCATTCAATTCTAAGGCTGCTGCCTTAAAACTTTTCAATTTTGCGTTTGTTTTTTTCTTAGCCATAATAGGTAATTTTTAAGGGTTGGTTTATTATATACTACAAATGAGTAGTCACTTTCTATCAACTTTTTTTAGAATGTGCCAAATTCGATCTTGTGTTCCATTTAAACAGGAGGACAGATACTGATATTTTACACTGTTAAATTTTTCATCTGTCTTTGCTACATAGAAAATAGTTTGGCGGACGGGGGCTTCTGGATCAAGTTTAATCCAAACAGATATTTTATTTTGATGGTATCCTGTGTGGCATACTTCTGCACCTTTAGGAAGGTGTAAGATGTTGGATCCAGATGAGAGTTTAAATTTTTTAATTTTCCTAATCATACTAACCATATCAGTTCACCCAATATTCTTTTGCTCCTCGTTTACGTGCTTCTTTTTTCGCCCACTGTTCTGCGTCATACATATTTTCAAATTTTTTATCCACGATATCTACTTTGGTAGTATTCGCGTATTTGAAGGTGATGGTAAAATTGATTCGTCCTCTCATACTCCTGTCACTTCATTCCATAAATTAATTTGAAGCCTACTGGAAAAATGAAAGCCCTGTCGCTTACAAATATCCGCTACCATAGGCGCTACTTTTTCAAACTGTTCACGATTAGAGCAACCAGGCATTAACCATACTTTTTGAGTAGGAATTTCAAAAGGTTCTACGTAATCTCTTAAAATTTCATTTAGGTCTTCCTCCTTAGTAACTACAAACTTGAAAATGGATTTGTTTCCATACGCCAATTCTACAAATCGTTTGATGGCAGCTGGTTTTATTCTCCGTTCCTCAGGCATGCCGCTATTGGACAGCTTTGGGGATACATTAAATTGGCTGATAGGGGATACATTAAATTGGCTGATACTTGATGCAGGTGAGTCAATACACAACTTTTCATCAGGCACAATGGTCCCATTCGTTTCTACTTCCACGCGGATAATTTTGTGGAGTGCTGACCGCAAGTTAATTAGGAACTCAGGGAAGACGTCTTGTTGTAGCATAGGCTCCCCTCCTGTTATTACTAACTGTGAACCGGAAAGGAATGCTTTGCCGTATGTACCCTTTAATTCTTCCACGACGTCAGTGAGAGTTTGTTTCTCTCCCTTTAGCCAAACAGATATAGTATCACACGTCCACTCCGCATTCTCTCCCTGTGACTCGTATATTTCGTCCTGGGTAGCTTTTGGCAGTTTTTTTATCTGAGGATTACCACATAATAGGTTACAGCCCTGCAAGCGAAAAAACACAGATGGGAGGCCCATTGTATTTCCTTCACCTTGCACACTGTGAAACACTTCAGATATTTTTAGGTTCTTCTCTCTCATTTTATACCTCCGTATAGGTAGCAGTATTATGTTCGTTTTCATACACTGTCACTGACAATAAACGAACGCGATAATTTGTTTCGTCTGCCAGCATGTGTTCCAAACGTTTGAATACAAATTCAGCCAAACCTTCACAAGAGCAAGATGGAATTTTTATGATGTTTGAAAGCCCTCCGATACTTTCTTCAATATGATCTAAACTTGGATCATCTTCGTTTAGAACTAAGGTGTGGTCAAAGTTCTCTTCAAGCCAATCCCGGAACCATTTCAACTTTCCGAAATCATAGACAAATCCATTTTCATCTAATTCTTCTGCGGCCATAACGATTTGGAAATCCCAATTATGACCATGGATTAGAGCGCAATGGCCATCGTGATCCGGTTGTCGATGGGCGAATGGGTAGCCTTTAAATAATTTTGATCTCTTATTCATGGTAGTCTTTATTTGTGATTTTAGAGTGTGTTTTGAAAAATTCTGCGAAGGCGCTTTCTACATTTTTGAAAGCCATTCCTAATGTATGTACGGAGGAGGTGAATTGTCCATGATACGTGATGTGGCTGGGAGGAGTCTACGGATTCTTATCTCCATTCGAAAGGTTTTGTAATTTTGATTCAACCACATCAAATTAGGGTGTCTTGATTTTAACATTTTTAATACTTTTAAATCGGTTCATGTTTACAATGTTTCCGTAGATGTGATGGGGATTATTCTGGTCACGGATTACCTTTGCTTTAGTTCCGCGGCATTCCACCAAGTACTTCTCACCTTGTTTAAGAGTAGGTGTTCCATCTACGCATATCATCCATTTTTTAACCATGTTTTCTCCTTGTGTTAGTATTATACAAATTCATGATCAATTGCTACCAATAACTTGTCAGGACAGGTTGCCCACGTTTAAGGTTTTGGAGTACGTGTACCACTTGCTGAGGGTTCTGTTCACTCTCTCTCGCTACCAAGCAATTGATCCGCATTATGCCTATATCTTTTTCAATTCCTTCTGGGTCCTGGTTTAATCCAAACATAGCTGTCACGTGAGAGAATTTTCGTTTGTCCTCTGAAAAGTTTTGGAGCCGTAACAGGCCTTGTTCATATGCATTTGCATCTGCTTGAGTGGCTGTAACAACTAAGGCGTGCCGTTCTTCAGATAAACTTCGCAGGTCTTTCCATATAGCATCCTGTTTGTGGCGGTATTCTTTAGTGTCGTCTGTCAACAGTTCTGCATAATCTACTACAATCACGTCAGGTACGAAACCTTCCTTGTACCATTTGTCTAACGTACCCTTTATTTTACCAACGCTCAGTGTATTGTTCGGGTGAGTGGATAGCATAAATGAACGCTTATTTTCAACAAAGTACTCTTCAAATAATGAGACCGCTTCGTTTCCACGTAACGGTGCTCCTACATCCACTTTGTCGATCCAACTGCATCCCCAAGGTTTATGCTGAAATTTTTTACAGTTGTAGCATGGGCGGTATTCAGGATTGCCTTTTTTCAATTCCTTTAATTCGTCAAGTGTAAGACCCTCCCGAGCTTGTTCAGGTGTGATTGGGGCATGGTCCCCCATTAAGCCTATATGTCGTTCACGTATTTTAAGATCACATTCGTCTGATTGATTTTTAATACAATCCTTGACAGGCTCATATTGTGTACCTACATACCGCTCCATATCAGATTTTTTAGCAAGATGGATAGCGAGCCTCCTTATTTGTTGTGACTCAGACATATCGCCCGCTTGGAAGAATGCGACCTTTAACCGTTGTTTGACTGCCCGCCGAGCCAGGTCTAACATTTGGTAAGATTTACCTCGCTTCTCGGGAGCTAAGAATGCAATGAAACCTTCACGTACTAAATGATGGTTAAGGAATTCTCCTAAAGCGCCGGGGTACTCTATTAAAGGCTTGGATTGCTGTTTGAAAGCTTTCTTTACTCGCTTCAAACTTTCTCGGTCACTAAAGTTAATAAAGGATTCAAGTGCCTTTTTAAGAGGGCGGTAGGCATTAGCTAACTTTTCCGCTTCTTCTATTTCACCGCGGTCAATTAGTGTTTGGATATCCTCCTGGTGCATTTCCAAATTCCGCTCATTGAAGTAGGTGCGGGTTTGGTCCAGTAAATATTCCACGTTAAACTTATCACCACGTTCATATTCATCAGATAAATCTGGGAGTATTTCTTCTTCTAATTCCTCAGCTTCATCCTGAAGTATGTTTCCTTTTCTTAATTTTTCAAAGTAAATACTTTCAATATCTGAATCCGGCGCCTTACGGTATTTGTCGTAATACTCAATACACCACCTCGCCACCCGTTTAGCTGTCGGGGCCATAAGGAAACGGTCATCCCAGACGTCTCTAATTTCTTTTAAATACTCCGTGGACGTTATAAGGCCCAAAAGTATATGTCGTTCAATAAACTGATTCTCGTCCATACAAGGTTGTCTTCGCTTTTAGAATGGTTATGTCTTGTTAATGTACATCTTATACTACAGGATGGGGTTCAATTAGGCACGCTTCCAGTTCAGCTGTCAGATACCTATTAGCTCACCCTTCACGTGTACGGTTGTTTCCGCATTACTTTACACATTCTGTCGATCCGCGATGGAATGCGAGTATCCCCAAACTGTTCCGCAAGTTGGTCTAAAGACTTATTGGAAGTTATGATGGTAGGCTTTAAATGCTCGTACCTGTAATCAATTATCATAAACAGAATATCGATCAGCCAATCCGTCGTCTTCCCTTGCATGCCTAAGTCATCCAAAATAAGGAAATCTGCTTTTTCGTATTTAGAAATTACTTTGTCTTCTGTTAGACGCTCAGTGGCAGATATTTGGTACTCTTTTTCAAACGTGGTTTTAATTTCTCGGAATATCCGTGGGGCAGAAACGAAATTGATATCCCACTGTAATTTCGGGTCCGCAACCATCCACCATTTTTTATACAAGTCTAAAACAAACTGAGCGGCAAGTACTGTTTTACCTGTACCCACTTCACCGTACAAAAATAATCCTTCACCTTTCTCCAAGTTTAATTCCGGGAGGCTGGATGGAGTATTAAATTCTTGTACATCATGTGCCAGGCGTTCTGTAAATAATCTTTTGGCAATAAAGGGTTCATGATTCTGCCATTTTTTTGGGGTACGTGTTTTCATATAGTTCCGTCTTCTTTTGAAAATTTATAATCTGGTTCGTAATGGCCGCTGGATGGGCGATTGCTTTTTTCATCACCGCCTCCAATATCCTCAAGTTTATCATCCCACCGTCTTTGATTCAGCCAGGTTGTAGGGTGCGGAATATATTTGGGCTCTCTTTTTGATAAAATTGGGGCCTGTTTTTTGATTCCTTGGATGACTTCAGCAAAAGTAGGCGTTTCACTTTTTTTAGAATTGAGGAATAAATTTATCCATTTTTCGTTGGCGGGCTTTTTCCCGGTCTTCCTTGGGTACACTTCCCAAAATACATCAAACTCCTCTTGGACCCTTATTTTCTTTTGGGACGGTGTTTCCTTTATCTCATCAAGTAATCGTTCTTTTTCACTTTTTGTATATTTTTTGATATCGTTATCTCTGTTCTTATTATCTCTGTTCTTATTCTTAGTAGTATTTATACTACTATTGCTTCCATGACCGCTGGATACTTGTTTCCGTGACCGCTGGATACTTGCTTCCATGACCGCTGGATACTTGCTTCCATGACCGCTGGATACTTGCTTCCATGACCGCTGGATACTTGTTTCCGCCACCTGTTTCAATTGATTGGTATCAATTCGCCAATGTAGTTTAGCAGGCAAACCTTTTAATTCAGTCCTGACAACGCCAATTTCTTCTAATTTTTTTCGAGCTTTTTCAATAAAGTGTTCAGTCATGCCCAATTGCTTCATTTGTTCAGGCCGTGTGAAGTAAAACCATTTACCATCCACCAGCTGGTCATTATTTTTGTAGTATCTAAACTTATCAATTAGGCCAGATAGTAATAAGGCTGGGTGGGCGCCAAGGTATCTTAGCATGTTTTTATTTACTGCCAGGAAGGCTTCTGAACAGTAGTTATCTAAATAGACAGCATCTGTGACAGTTAATTGATCAGGATGCCAGGCATTTGTTTTCGGGGTATCTTTCTTAGTTCGTTTCATAGTGTCTGGGGTTATTACAGTAAAAAAAGCCACCTATTAGATGGGCTAATGGATAGCTGTAAGGTGCTTAATTCTGTTCATTAAACAAGGTTGGTTCTGTTCATTAAACAAGGTTGGTTCTGTTCATTAAACAAGGTTGGTTCTGTTCATTAAACAAGGTTGGAAACAAGGTTGGTGCTTCATTATCTTTTTCTTTTCTTTTTTCTTCCACCCTTTTTTTAGCAATCTCGTAATACTCTTCTTCAAGTTCAATACCTATAAAATCTCTATTCGTGTTTTTACAAGCTACACCAGTTGAACCGCTACCCATTGTGAAATCCAATACTGTTTCGTTTTCGTTGGTGTATGTTTTTATTAAATACTCCATTAATAATAAAGGTTTCTGAGTTGGGTGCAATGTGTTTCGTTCAACTACATTAAACTCTA
>Ga0136557_1002141_pt1 | contig 11741 bp, 10 predicted proteins | sample AntRauTorckE6832_FD_104796 | JGI IMG/M metagenome (GOLD analysis project Ga0136557, IMG submission 104796) | Saline lake microbial communities from Rauer Islands, Antarctica - Metagenome Torckler E6 #832 | ecosystem: Environmental > Aquatic > Non-marine Saline and Alkaline > Saline | place...
ACCTGGTCCTGAACACTTTCAAATCGTTCCATCCAGTGCTCCAGGGTAGCGGCGTAGTGCAACCGCAGGTTCTCCACGTCCAGCACCGAGAAATCGCCGCTCTCACAAATGCTCATGAACTCGCCGATGCTGGGTGGGTAGGCGCCGGGAAAAATGCGCTTCTCAATCCAGGCATTCATCAACATCGGGCGGTTTCGACCGATACTGTGCAGCAGCGCCATACCCTCTGGTTTAAGGGAACGACGAATCACCCGGGCCATCTCGCCGTAATGGTCCTTGCCCACATGCTCCAGCATGCCGATAGAAACAAACGCGTCGTACTGGCCCTCGATATTACGGTAATCGTCCTCAATGTATTCGATCAGATGGCTCAGGCCCTGTTTTTCAGCCTCCGCGCGCGCGAAGGCCAGTTGCTCCCGGGAGATGTTGTAGGCATGGACTTTGACACCGTATTGGCGGGCCATATACCGTGCCAGGCCGCCCCACCCACAGCCAGCTTCAACCACGGTCTGGCCGGGTTGGAGCCGCAATTTCCGGCAAACAAGTTCCAGCTTTGCCAGCTGTGCCTGCTCCAGGGACAGGTCCGGGCTTTCGTAGTAGGCACAGGTGTACTGCATTTCGGCGTGGTCGAGCCAGAGCTGGTAGAACTCGTTGCCAAGGTCGTAATGGTGGTGAATGTTTTCCCTGGCATCCGAAACACTGGTAGAGCGGGGGTTATGATTACGCCAGACCGCTTCAAGCCATTTTGGCCACTGTTCCCGGGCTTTGTGCACGGCCCGGTATAGCGCCGTCATCAGGTCTGACAGATCCCCCTCGACTTCTAAACGTCCGGAGCTGTATAGATCACCAAATGCCAGGTTGGGATTACTGACCAATTGATAGAGGGCTTTGGGATCGGCCAGCCGGAGAGTGAAGCTGGCGGCGCTGAGGTCTGATTCAATGATTTCGTCATTCCATAGCTGAAATCGAACAGGCGGATTGCCTGCCATTCTCAAAAACTTTGCAATTAACCAGCGTTCGTAACTGTGGGGCTTGCGATCCGTGCTTTCCTCTACAGCCGCTATGGATAACTTATGGGGCCGGTTAGTCGGCTGGTCCTGCAGGGTGTCTGCCTTCCTGGTGCTCTGGCTCATAGATCCTCTCGCTCCCTGATGCTTGCTGGCATTCACTTATTCGGTACGTCTCACGTCAATCCGCCCGATATAGCCACTTCCCGTACCATACCGATGGCACCCAGTGTCAGTATAGAAAACAGGCGGGTTTTGTCACGTACTCTCCCTTTTTCAGTTGCTAGGGAAAAGCGACCATTTTCCCCTGACTTTCATCCCATAGCTTGAGCCGGAAGTGGCGTTGAGCGCGGGCAGGTCTACACTGTGTAACATAGCTCATTTCAACGGTCGTGGTCTTATGTATAGCGGTTTACTTCGCCGATTTGGCGGCGGTCTACGAACAGGATGGGCTTCGCCGCGCCGGGTCCGGTTCTGGCTGCTCGTGTTGATCATCCTGTACACATTACTGGGCTTTTTTGCGTTGCCCTGGATCATCCAGTACCTCGCGGTGAACTCCGCTGAGAAAGACTTTGGGCGCGAACTCCGCATAGAGGTGGTACAGGCCAACCCCTTCACGTTGACGCTCCAGATCGACGGGGTTGAACTGGACGACACTGACAACCGGCAGCTGCTCGGCTGGGACCGGTTGTTCATCGATCTTGCCTGGTCGAGCCTGGTCAACAGAACCTGGACTTTCCAGACCATCCGTCTCGACAAACCGATCATTCTGGAAGAACGCTTCGCCTCGGGCGAAACCCGCCTCTCCCGGCTGGCATCCGAGTCCTCTGACACGGCCCCGGCCGAAAATAAACCCGATTCACTGCCTGCGTTGCGGATCAACGATCTGCGCGTTGAGGGCGGTATTCTGCGCTTTGCTGACAACCTACAGGACCCGGCGGCCGGTGACGCGAATCAACCGAAACAGGTGTCGCTGGCACTGCAGAATGTCCTGGTATCCGTAAAGGACCTTACGCTGCAGAAAAATACTCGTTTCCCTCTGCGTCTGGACGGGCAGCTCGCCGGAGGCGGTAAGCTCGCCTTTGACGGTACCCTTCAGCTTCTACCGACCACCGCCCTGGAGGGCAGCGCCCGTATCGATGAACTGGCACTGAAGCAGGCCGAACCCTACTTGAGGCAGTTCGCGGATGTGAGGCTCGGTAGCGGTACCCTGAACCTGAGCGGGCAAATCCATAAAAATGCCCAGCAGCCGTTTGCCTTTCAGGGCTCCGCCGGCGTTGACTCATTGAGTATCAGGGGCGCTTCCAATGACGAACTGCTTATTGGTTGGCAAGGCCTCCAGACCGAACAGCTTGATTTAGGGATCAAAGAAAAGCAGCTTGAGACGGCTACCATCACCATCGACGGCCTGTCCGGCAGGGTAGTCATCCATGAGGACCAGACCACCAATTTCGGACAGCTCGTGGCGAAGCCCCCCGCCAACGCCGAGGATAACGACAATGCCGCGCGCACGGACGAGAAGGTAACCCCTTTCAGTATCACCATTGAAAGCATTGAGCTGACCGACGGCACCCTCCGGTTTGCGGATTACTCACTGCCGTTGCCCTTCTCAACGAGCATCCACACCCTGAACGGACAGATATCGACCTTGAACTCCACCTCGGATCAGCCGGCGCGTGTGGATCTGGAGGGTCAGGTCGCGGAGTATGGCCTGGCGCGCGTCGAAGGCGCCGTCGATGTCTGGCACCCCAGCCGCGCAAGCAATCTGCAACTGACGTTCCGCAACCTTCAGATCCCGGAATACTCCCCTTACACGGTGGATTTCGCGGGCCGCAAGATCGCGGGGGGTACCATGGATCTCGATCTTGACTATACGGTCAAGAGCAGACAACTCGACGGACAAAACAACCTGGTGCTCCATGATCTGAAGCTCGGAGAAAAGATGGCCTCCAGCGACGCCATGGACCTGCCACTCGACCTCGCCATTGCCCTGCTCCAGGACAGCGACGGCGTGATTGATCTCAATCTCCCGGTGACCGGGAATGTTGGCGACCCGGAATTCGACTTCAACCAGGTCATCCGCCAGGCACTGGGAGATGCCATTACGTCTGTCATCACTGCGCCGTTCAGTTTTCTGGCAAACCTCGTCGGCGCGGATTCGGAGAACCTGGGCCAGGTTGAATTCGCGAAGGGGCGCACCGACCTGCTCCCAACCCAGCGCGAGCGCATCGCCAAGCTCCGCGAGGCCCTCAACCAGCGCCCGGCGCTTGCCCTGGAGCTTGCCGGCCCCTTCAGTCGAAATTTTGATGGCCCAGCCCTGCAACGTGAAAAAGCCACAGAAGCCCTGCGGCAAAAATTGGCTGAGGCGGGTCGCGAAGTTGCGGATCCCAGCCTAACAGCCGAGTCTAACCAGAGTATTGTCGAGACGATGTTTAGCTCGTATTACCCGGAAACTGGCTTGGAGACAGTCCAGGCGCGTTTCACTGAAAAACAGAATGAGTCATCCGACGGATCGGGATTGGACGCCCTGGTCTATCGCAACCATCTGGCTGAACGGATCGTCGCCGCACAATCCATTACCGACGCTGAGCTCGAAGCCATCGGCAATGCCCGCGCCTCAGCGGCACGGGACGCCCTAGTCAAGCCAAATACGGATATTGGCATCGCCGCTGACCGAGTGCGTCTTCTGGAGCCAAAAGAGGTCGATTCTGTGGACGGCGAGCGCATTGTCATGGAAGTTGGTATCACCGCGGATTGAGGCAAGCGTCAGGTCGCGCAGCGTGATAGGGACCATCGCAGGGGTGGTGTTCTCCATGACCTTCGTCGACCTGTCGCTCGCCTCATCGCAATTTGGATCCCGCATGCTCCGCAACTTCATCGCGCGTAGACCGTCCGGATTTATGGTTCGTAGACAACGAGCACCGTGCGATGCCGTACAGACAAAGTCACGCGAGCCGAGCAGACTTCAGGATCATCTAGGTGCCGACGTCGCTTCAGGCTTGCGGACCACAAATTACTAAAGGAAACCCAATGAAGATTGAATCCTCCGACGACTCATTCAAAGAATTGAGTCGCGGAATCCGATCACTCTCACGCGGCGTGGGAGTTCCAAAGCGTGGAGAGCGTCACCGGGATTCTCGGTGTGCGATCAGGCTTTTGCTGGGTCGCACGGGAAGCGGACTTACGACCGCCTCCTTGGTAATAAACGAAACCTCGGGCGGCGATGTTGTAGGCCGCATTAAGGTCTGCGTGATAGCGTTTCCCTGAGGAAAACGTACACAAGCTGTAGTTCTTGGCATCGCGCCGGACCGGTCCCGATCCGTCGAACGCTTGACTGGAGGTTCCCCGGGCATACACCGCCACGCACCTCAGTCCGTTTTCGACGGCTTTCGAGTGAACCCGATTGACCAGCATGCGATGGAACCACCGGTGGAAGCGAGTCTTCATCGGGCTGCGTTTACGCCCCGCGGTCGGCCGCCAGCCTTTCAGTTGCTCAACCACAATCGCCTGGCAGTCGTGTTTCAGCGCCAGGTTGACCAGCTGCCGGCTGATCTGGTGCGCTTCGTTATCCGCCAGCTGCTTCAGGCGCCGGTGATCCCGCGTACAAAAACCCACTGGCAACTGACTGCCGTGTCGAGTGTGCTTGCTGGCGGTCGATCGAATTCTCTGCATCAGATGGTGCTCACAGTCTTTGTCGCTACGCTGGATAAATCCCCGAGCGTGCACAGTGCCTTGAGCATCCACCACGGCCCAGGTGGCCGCCGTGTTAATCCCCACGTTCAACGACAATACTCGTCTCGGTGGCTTCTTTGAGGCTTTCCTTTTTGGTGTAAATTCTTCCGGCAGAGACAAGCTCCAGCGCTTACCTTTGAACACGAGCAGCGGTGACAAGGATTTCCCTTTGCCGCGGTATCGGCATCTACCGCCCAGCTTGAAGCTCATCCAGAGCCAGTCGTTGCAATGCCAAACCTTGATGAACGCCGTTTTCAGATCGTCGCTGAAACGAACGCACTGCCCTTTGTACAAACTCGGAAAGGTGGACGTTGAGCAGGTTAAGGCCGGCGGCTGTTTGCGCCGGTCACTGTCCTGCCAGTCCCGATACCGAGTCTGAAACGATCGGACTTGACCAACCGCGTCCATGATGGCCACTCGGCGCAGGTAGCTGGGAAACTTGTAATAACGCCGATGAAAATACGTGTACCGAACCTCTGGGCGCCGACTGGTGGGGTGCATAAGGCCTTCGATGGCCTGCACAACCGCATTGCCCTGAAGCGATCCAATCTGAGGCCAGTGGGTAAACGCCAGGCTCATCAGGTCTCTGACTAACCGGCGATACAAGCCCAACGTATCCGCCAGCGCTTCGCGCTGAGCGGCACTGTCGGACTTGATACTTAGGCGGTCAGATCGTATTATTTTCATGAAAACACTGTATAAATAGCCAGCATTAAAAGCAAGACCTAAAGCCATCCGCCTAAACTAGCGACTCATTCATAGAATTGAGTCGTAGAATGCGGCGGAGTTCTCGTTCAATTCAACACCGACGATCATATCAAAAGCTCCGAGGCGCTGGCTGCACATGTGAGTGTCACAGTCGAGCAGGCGCTGGAGCACTTCAGCGAACATGTCACCCGGGTGGAAATTCATCTAAGTGACGAAAACGCCGGCAAAAGTGGGCAGCGAGACCAACGCTGTATGCTAGAGGCCCGACTGGAAGGCCGACAGCCGGTTGCGGTGACTGAACACGCCGAGACAATGGAGCAGGCAGTGCATGGCGCTGCGCACAAGCTGGTGCATCTACTGGACAGTACGCTCGGGCGGTTGCACGACCATCGAGAGAAGATGTCCGGCCTGCCATTGTCCGAGACGGAACCCGCACAGCACTGATGGCCGCCACAAAACCCGCCGCGTGCTGGGGGCTCATTAAGGAGATCGCGACCTCGTGGGGCGACGACTACGTGCCGAGCATGGGGCAGCGCTGGCGTATTAAACGATGTTTTCGCTGGCGCCGCTGCTAATGGCGACCTCAGCGGCTTCGCGGCCTGCGCTCACGGCTATACCCGCTTATGACCATTATCAGGCGGAGCAGGCCATAACTGATCCAGCTCAGGAAGCGTAGGCCGAGTGGACGACGTTTCCATCTGTCCGACTGTATTCGCACGGCATCGCTCGCCGTAGTCTGTTTCAGGCTCTGTGCCAAGGTTGCAGCAAAGGCAGGGTGATCAACGACGACGTTCGCTTCCCGCGAGAGGAGCAAGCTGAATGGGTCGAGATTCGAAGAACCTACCGTTGCCCAATGCCCGTCAATAACGGCCACTTTGGCATGCAGGAAGCTCTTACGGTACTCATAAATCTCTATTCCCGCATCAATAAGTTCACCGAAGAGTGCTCGAGTGGCATAATGCTGAAAAAAAATTCCTCCCGTCCCTGCAGCAGCAGAACCACCCGTACACCACGCAATGCCGCGTCCATCATCGCATGACGAAACGTTAGTCCGGGTAAAAAATAGGCGTTGGCAAGAATAATCTCGGACTGGGCCTGTTCAATGGCCTGCAAATAGGCTCGTTCAATTGACCGTCGATGGCGAAAATTATCCCTCACCAGAAATGCCGCGCTCATTTGTCCCCCGCTAAAGTTGGATTCAGGCGGTACTCCGCTGTAAGCCGTCCTTTTGCGGAATCGGTACCATGACGCCATCGACCACTGGCGGCGGGCGGAAATATGAATTTCCTCTACCAGCGGCCCCTGCACGGCTACTGCGTAGTCAAAGCGCGGGGGCAAGTCGGCCTTCGGTAGACAATCGTCAATAATGTTAATGCCACCAACGAAGGCAATCTCTCGGTCGACTACGGCAACTTTCTTGTGCATTCTACGTAGTCGCTTGCGGCGAAAGCTCCAGGGGGAAATTTTGGGGCGAAAAATGAGTACCTTCACACCGCTTTCCCGCAGATCGTCCAGCAGGCTCTGCGGCAGCGCTTTTGACCCGTAACCGTCAATCAGCAAATAGACGTTTACGCCGCGCCGTGCAGCCCGCTTCAGAGCTTCCGCAATTCGCCGCCCGGTTGCATCATTTTCGTAGATATACGATTGAAGAAAAAGTTCACACTGTGCCCGATCGAACGCCCTTTCGAGGGCTTTAAAATAGGCCTCACCATTTTGTAACAGGGTAACCGTGTTGCCTTGGAGAAAGCGGGCTAATCTCGGTGGAAAGGCTGCTCCATGAAATTTCCGGCGAAGGCGTTTTCCGGGATTTACCGGCAGCGGGCTGTTGATCATCGCGTCAGGAAATTGACTCATCCAGTGTCTCCGATGCCTGGTGTAAAAGTTTGTATTGTACTTCTCAGGTCTTAAGGTAGTTTGCATAGTGCAAATCTGTAGTGACTTTATATCCGCGACCATATTACGTTCAATCAGATTAATCAGTGGATCTGTCATGCCGTTTAAGAAAGCATCCTAGCTAAAAGCATCCTAGGCAGATGAAGCTTAGAGAGAAAACCGGAAACTGTCTGTGCGATATCGTACGGCCAATAAGGCCTGTTCGAATTACCATTATGCTCTGTCCTCTAAATAGGCTGACTAACTAATGGCTAAAGCCTTTAACTTATAAAGCGAATAAGCCTATCCGTGGGGCCAGCCACTAAACAACAGAATTTGAAGGTATCCCCATGACTAAGCACGTTGCGATCTTTGGTGCTGGTATCGCCGGTCTTAGTGCGGCCCACGAATTTTCCAAGCGGGGCTACAGAGTGTCCGTCTACGAGGCGAATGATACTGCTGGCGGATTCTTTCGCAGCGCACGACGAGAAGAAGACAATTTACCATCCGAGTACTCCTGGCACGGATTCGGACCTTGGTATCACAATACGTTTGATCTGCTACAGCAGATTCCCTTCGATGAAAACAGTTCGCTTTACGAGCGAGTACTCTCGCGGCCGATGGATTACGCCGTCGTACCCGAAAAGCTTGGGGTAGATTTCATGATGTCGGATCTGTTCGAAAAGCCCAAAGCATTTAGAATGTCTCTGCTGGACAAAGTCTCATTGGCCTGGGGCGTACTCAAGGTTTGTTCTACTAATTCTCGTTCGAAGCAGCACTATGCACGGACGAATGACGCGGCGTATTGGCAATCTCGAATGACGCGGACGGGGCACGCTACTTGGAAGGCTTTGTTCGGGCCATGGATCGGTTCCGATTGGCCGTATGCGTCCCTGCATCACGTGGGTTTGTTTTTTGGCCGAAACATCTGTTCTGGTAGATCATACAAACATGAGGCTGACGATAATGGACCCGAGTGGAAACACGAGTCAATGTGTGGCTGGTCGTTGATACGGGGCCCCAGTAATGAATGGTGGTTCGACAAATGGGTAGCACATTTGAAACAAGGCGGAGTGGCGTTTCACTGGGAAACACCACTCGAGGCGCTGGACTATGATGGGCAAAAGATCATTGGCGCCACAGTTGGTCTGAATGCCCGTGTGCAAGCGGACATTTATGTACTCGCCAACACACCGTTCTCGGCCGCAGAAATCGTCGCGAAAAAATCCGCGATTACTTGAAGAGAAGCAACTAGCAAAGCTGCGCCCCCTAATTCAGGACGGCCCGCATACGCAGGTATCTTTCAGGATCGGCTTCGCAGAACGAATGTCATGGCCGCGCGAACGAACCGCGATCGCTCTGGTGGATTCCCAATTCAATATTACCCTGTTCGCGAATGAGCAGGCCTGGTCATCCCAGGTTGATCTCGGCGAGGACATTGGTTCGCTCTGGACAGGCACGGCATGCGTCGCCAGCGTGCCGGGCCGCGTACATGGAAAACCTTTGCGCAACTGCACCAAAAAGGAGTTTGTCGACGAGGTCTTGGCACAAATTTATGAATCTGAAGCACTGGATCTGATGATCAAAAAGGCCAACGATGGCCGGGGCCTGCGCGACTTCCCTATTTTGAAGACTGAGGTGTGGCACGAGTGGCATTTCTCCCCCAACGGAATCACGCCCGACCAGCCCAAATGGGTCACCACTACTAACACGCAGCCACATCGGCCCGATCAGGCAACCTCTATCCCAAACTTGGTGTTGGCAGGCGCGCATACGAACACTGAAGCCGACATATGGAGTATCGAAGGGCGGTTGAAAGCGGACGTCGCGCGGCTAAGGTTTACGAACCGGATGTCGTTGTCAAGCCGCAGCACAAGCCTTTGCTGCTAAAGTTTTCTGCTTTTGTCGACGACGGACTTTTTGCCCTACGATTACCTCATGTTCTTAAAGTAGCGGCAGCCGTGAGCATCACGGCGCTGGTTTTGTTGGTCATTAGCGCATTTAGATGAGGGATACTCCCTTAGTTGTCTCCTTCAGATTCACCATCGCTTCCTTCAGAATTACTATCGTTAACTGTCTCGCCATACTTCTCATTTCCAGAATCGGTAGATTTATCGGAACCCTTGGTCTTTTTCTCCGACAGCATAGTGTTTAATTTTTCACCGCCCTTTGCACCAAAATCCAAAGTTCTGATTGGGAACGGGATTAATATGTCCGCATTCTCCAGCGCTTTCTTAATCTCTACCACGGCAGTATGTCTGACTTGCATAAAGCCTGTTTCACCTGGGTAATCTATCCAGAACCAAACCAATAGGTTAATACTGCTGTCAGAAAACTCTTTGGCAAAGACTGCGGTTTCTTCCTGTTTAATAACAAAATCGAAGGCATTAATAGCGTCTTTGATAACCGAGGCCGCTCTTTCAGGGTCATCTGCATATGAGATTCCCACAGGCACTTCGATTCGTCTAACCCCCGTTGATGTGTGGTTAGTTAGAATATTCCTGAATAAAATTTTGTTAGGAATAATTGCAATCTGACCAAAAAATGTCTCAACTAAAGTGTTATGCAAATTGATAGTTTTGACCGTACCGAATACCTTGTCAGCTTCAACCACATCACCTATTTGAAATGGTTTACGGATCCCCATTGCAATGCCCGCGATTAAGTTCTCTATTATATCCTGGAAGGCAAAAGCCAAAGCTAAGCCTACAATACCAGCACCCGCTAAAAGTGACGTTAATGTGCCTTTTAGCCCTAAAAACCCTATTGTAATAAACAGTCCTGTGAGCAGGACTAAAACCTTAATAATCGACGCGAGCAAGCTGGCGATTTGTTCTGAGTCCAACGTTTTGTGAAGCACTTTTTGGGTGGCACTTCCAACATACTTTGCAAGAAATCCAAAAAAAATGGCCAATAAAATGGCAACTATTAAATTGGGTAAAAGCGTGATGCCGGCCTCTAACCAGCCTTGTAATTTTTCAGTGATAAGCTGCCAAAATTTGTCGAATTCACTTATGTCCATCTACTTATTACTCCTATCATTTTGTATGGTCGTTCTTCAATACTGATTCAGCCAAAGTGTTCAGTTTGTCTTACGTAAGCTGGATGGGTGCAGCAATGTCGGACAAAATATTTTTTACCTCATTACCATCTAACAGCTCTGATTAACTATGCGCGGAGCGCGTTTGTGTTGGAATATTTGATAAGTGTGTACTTCACCGGAGTTCTTCGACGAAGTACGCTGCCGCTACCTACGTCGGAGAACCAAGTTAGTTGGATTGATAGTTTAGTCTATTTCAATTTAATCGTCAGATTAAGTTTCTGCCCGTCGTAACGGAATCTGGCGGTAGAAAAGGCAGGAGCGCCAAATTCGTCAATGGTCGTATTTGAAAAACCATAACCTTCCGTGGGACCCCCCAACCAATTGGTGTCGAGCTCGCCGTTCATATTTTCATCATGAATAACGGCAAGTGCATACGCGCCCGTCGGTATATTTATAAAATCGCAACTCGCTTGCGTACCCTGAACCTTTGTCATTGAGATGTTGGTTGCTGAATGCAAAAACTCAGAAGGAAAGCCCTCTGACGTTTTGAAAAGCGCGCAAGCTACCACTCCAGTACTGTTTTTGATGTCCAGAATTTTCACGTGAATTCCTGGGCACGGTGATTGGGCAAAAGTGATGGCAGGAAAAATTACCAATATTAGCATTGTAAACAATGCTACAAACCGAGCGCTCATTTCGTATTTCGACACGCCGTGATGACACACAGACTTTTTCTATCATTGCCCAACTTTCTTCTCCTTCATTTTCAAACAGGTATTGTTAAAGTCATCAAACTTTTCGCATGTGGTTTGCACAAATGTCTGCGCGGTTGGGTAGAAGGTACATTTTGACTGGTAATAGCAAGTGCTTTTGAACTTATCCCAGTGCTGACATTCTTCAACGCATTCGAGATTTTTATACACATAAGTGGTTTTCTCAAACAGGCATTTATTATTAAAATCATCCCAATACTGGCAGTCGTCGAGGGCCAAAGGGGTCTCTGTTGACGATAGTCCACATGTAACGGTAAGCTCACCTTTGCTGTATGTTTCCCCTGGGGCAAGTTGTACCTCTTTTGCTCCGACATTACTTGCCAGAGATATCACCCAAACCAATAAAACCATCAGCGAATATCTGTTCATAATTAAAATCCTTGTTGTCTTAATTTATCTTTAATCTAACGAATCCTATAGAGGCTTTTTGCATTTATGTCACTGTTTTTATTGAACTATAGTGTATTCTTTTCAACACTTTTATAACGTGAACATCTGCGGCTTGTGTCGGGTAGGGATGGGACCTTGCGATCCCATCCCCCCCTAAGAACCCTGCGTGAGACTTTCGCCTCACAGGGCTCAAGCATTGAAAAGGCACAGTGAAGC
>Ga0136557_1002145_pt1 | contig 11725 bp, 10 predicted proteins | sample AntRauTorckE6832_FD_104796 | JGI IMG/M metagenome (GOLD analysis project Ga0136557, IMG submission 104796) | Saline lake microbial communities from Rauer Islands, Antarctica - Metagenome Torckler E6 #832 | ecosystem: Environmental > Aquatic > Non-marine Saline and Alkaline > Saline | place...
CAGCAACGCGGCAAATTCCTCTTTAGAGCGCTCAGCGTGGCGTCGCGACAAACTTGGCAGCACCACGGTGGCAACTGCGACCGCGAAAATACCCAGCGGCAGATCCATCAGCCGCTCAGAAAAATACAACCAGGACACGCTGCCGGCAACCAGCAGAGACGCAATAAAAGTATCCAGTAGCAGATTGATCTGACTGACAGAGACGCCAAACAGAGCCGGAATCATCAATTTGATGATGCGGCGAACACCTTCGTGGTTTTTCACCCATCTGGGTTTGGGCATCAATTGCAAGCGCACCACAAAGGGCAACTGAAACAGCAACTGGCTGATGCCGGCAATCAGTACGCCCCAGGCCAGGGCCACCTCGGGCTGGCCAAAATACGGACTGAGCAGCAATGCCGATGCAATCAAGGACAGATTCAGCAGCGCCGGCGTCAGGGCAGGGATAGCAAAACGATCATAGCTATTGAGAATGGAGCCGGCGAAGGCGGTCAGCGAAATCAACAGCAAATACGGGAAGGTAATGCGCAACATGTCAACGAACAGCGCAAACTTCGCCGGGTCGGCCGTAAAGCCATAGGCAATAGGGATCGAGATCCAGGGCGCCGCCAGCACCACCACGGCGGTGATGAGCAGCAACACCGTACCCAGGTACCCGGCCACAGCATTGACCAGTTCTTGCACCTGAGTCAGGCTGCGCGTGCTGCGATACTCGGACAGGACCGGCACAAAGGCCTGATTAAAGGCTCCTTCGGCAAACAGGCGGCGTAAAAAATTGGGAATCTTGAAGGCCAGAAAGAAGGCATCGGCGCCATCGCCCGGGCCAAAAACGCGCGCCAGCACCACGTCTCTGATCAGCCCCAGGATGCGTGACACAAAGGTCATGCTGCCGGTGACAGCGCTGGAACGCAGCAGCCCGCGCCGGACTTTCGGCGTTTCGGGTCCCTGATCATCACTCGTTTGGCTAGTCAAAATTCGCTCTCGAATCCCGGCGTCTGTACCGGTGGCCTGCATTCCATTATGCTGCGCAGGACGCATTATCGCACCATCATGACAAAATACGATATCAGAAGAAAAATACTATGGAAAAATCGAGACTTATAGAGCGCTGGCGGGCCACCGGCCCCGGCCTGGTCATGGCTGCAGCCGCCGTCGGCGCCTCACACCTGGTCGCCTCCACTCAGGCAGGCGCATTGTTCGGCTGGCAGCTGCTGTGGTTGATAGTGCTGGTCAACGTCCTGAAATATCCGTTTTTCCGCTTTGGGGTGCAATACACTCTGTGGCACAACAAAAGTCTTGTCGAAGGTTATCAGGATAAAGGCCGGGGCTGGCTGATCGCCTTTACCGCGCTGAACCTCGTTGCTGCAGCGGTCAATACCGCCGGTGTGCTGCTGCTCACTGCCAGCCTTTTGCAATACTTTATACCGGGCAATGTGTCAGTGACCCTGCTTTGCCTGATCCTGCTGGCGATCTGCCTGCTGATCCTGCTGGCGGGGCATTATCGTGTGCTGGACGGGTTGTCCCGGGCGTTGATGCTGGTGCTGACCATCTGCACCCTGATTGCCGTTGCCATCGCCTGGCAAAATGGCCCGATGGCGCCGGCAGATTATGTCAGCCCTTCGCCCTGGCAGTTGTCCGCGCTGGCTTTTATCGTGGCCACCATAGGCTGGATGCCGGTGCCGATCGAACTGTCGGCCATCAGCTCTATGTGGCTGCGCTCCAAACAGAAGCTGACCCGTGTGTCACTGTCCGACGGCCTGTTTGATTTTAACCTGGGTTACGCTGTTGCCGTCATTCTGGCGATAGTCTTCGTTGCCCTTGGCGCCCTTCTGCAACATGGCACGGAACAGGAAATTGCCATGGCAGGTGCAGCCTTTGCACAACAGCTGGTTGCCATGTACTCAGCCACCATCGGCGAGTGGGCGCGGCCGTTCATCGCGTTCATAGCCTTCATGTGCATGTTCGGCACAACACTGGCGGTGCTGGACGGTTATGCCCGTACCCTGGATGAATCGTTTCACCTGCTGCGCAGCAGCGGCAAAGAGCGCCGTAGCTGGACACTGACGGCGTGGATTCTGGCGCAGGCTGCAACGGGCATGGCGATTATTCTGTTCTTCCAGAGCGCGCTGAGTCCGATGCTGACCTTTGCCATGACCCTGGCGTTTCTGACCACGCCGTTTTTCGCCTGGCTGAACTTCAGCCTGGTGCGGGGCAAAGGCATTTCAGCTGGCATGAGCCTGCTGGCCTGGATAGGGATGGTTTACCTGACGGCGTTCAGTCTGGGGTTCCTGGTGTGGTATTTGACGTCCTGAGCTATTCGCTGCTTAAAGGACTGTGGCTATTCAGCCAGCCCATCCTCTGCCGGTGGAGCCTCTCCCCGCAGGGGGTACCCGGAGCCGCGTCCGGGTACCCCCTGCGGGGAGAGGCATCAGCGTGATCACTGCGATTGGCTGGCCGCGCGAGGGTTGCGCTGTTATTTGTTGATGGCACGCAGCATCCAGGCAGTTTTTTCGTGAATGCGCATGCGATCCGAGGCCAGCGCCGAACTTGACTCGTCATCTGCCTCATTAGCCAGCTTCAACACGTCACGACAGGTTTTTACCACCTGCTCGTGCCCATGGGTGAGCAGGTCCACCATTTTCTTGGCTTCTGGCACGCCGTCAATCTCTTTGATCGAACTCAGTCGCGCAAATTCTTTATAGGTTGCTGGCGCCGGCACATCAAGCGTGCGAATTCGCTCAGCGATATCATCCACAGCAACGGCGAGCTCGATGTAATGCTCTTCGAACATCAGGTGCAGCTCTCGGAATTGAGGCCCTTCCACGTTCCAGTGAAAATTGTGGGTTTGCAGGTACAGCGTGTACGAGTCTGCCAGCAGCCGCTTCAGACCTTCAGCGACATCGACACGATCCGACTCTTCGATTCCGATATCAATCGTGCTCATGATTCAATACTCCTTTGGTTCCGCCATAGTTTCGAATTCAGCTTAACACAGACCCGTGGGCACGGCAGGGGACTGACTTCAGATTGTCCTGACAGGTTTCTAAACCGATCAACTTATGTCATAGTGATCTTGTACTTGAATAGTGATCTTGTACTTGACATGGGGCGCGAATCTCGGCATAGTACCGCGTCTTGAAATTTGCCACACGTTGACAGAATCGTAAGGAGCATCAGTTGGCCAACACCGTACAAGCCCGTAAGCGCGCACGTCAGAATGAAGTCGCTCGCCGCCACAACGCCAGTTTCCGTTCCATGGTTCGCACCTACATCAAAAAAGTAGTGACTGCGGTTCAGGAAGGCAACTATGACAACGCCACCGCCGCTTACAACCGTGCGGTACCGGTCATTGACCGCATGGCAGACAAGGGCATTATTCACAAGAATAAGGCCGCCCGCCACAAGAGCCGTCTGAACGCTGCCATTCTGGCACTTAAAGCGTAACTCTGATCTGCGGACACGGGCTTTCTCCATCAAGCCCTGACGTATCCGCGAAAGCCGTTAAACCCGGTTTTCGCGGACATAAAAAAGCCGGTCATGACCGGCTTTTTTAATATCCCGGCTTTTACGTCCGGCTTTTACGTCCGGCTTTTACGTCCGGTCGTCACTGTCTGACCCTGTTTTCTGATCAGGCCTGGCGATTCATTCGGTCAAGACCAGATTGTCGCGATGAATCATTTCGACATCACCTACGTACCCCAGTATGGCTTCAATCTGTCGGCTCGACTGGCGCTGAATCTGTGATGCTTCGCGGCTGTCGTAATTCACCAGCCCTCGCGCGACCTCCTGCCCGGCCTCGTCAACACAGACCACCATCTCACCGCGATCGAACTGCCCATTGACAGCGATCACTCCGACTGGCAACAGGCTGCGCCCTGATTCTCGCAAAACCTTGACTGCACCGGCATCAATCACCAGATCTCCCTTGGCCTTCAGGTGCCCAACCAGCCATTGTTTGCGTGCCGCCATCGGCTGCTTCTCCGGCAGCAGCCGTGTACCGATGGCGTCACCTTGCGCCAGTCGCGTCAATACATCAGGCTCCCTGCCGCTGGCGATAATCGTGCGCGCGCCGGAGCGAGCTGCCAAACGGGCGGCCGTGATCTTGGTAATCATGCCACCACGGCCCAGACTGCCACTGCCACCGGCCATGGCCAGTAAGCGATTGTCGTCAGCCATGGCCTCGGCGATCAACGGCGCGTCTGCCTGCGTTCGCGGGTCGGCTTCGTGCAGGCCTTTTTGATCCGTCAGTATGACCAGCGTATCGGCGCCCAGCAGATTCGCCACCAGGGCGCCCAGGGTGTCGTTGTCACCAAAACACAGCTCTGCTGTTGCCACCGTATCATTTTCATTGATCACCGGTACCACGTGCATTCCTAGCAACCCCGCCAGTGTACTTCGGGCATTCAGATAACGACGCCGGTTGGACAAATCATCGTGCGACAACAGGACCTGTGCGGTGTGAACGCCATATTGCTGAAAACAGCTTTCATAGGCCTGGATCAGACCCATCTGGCCCACGGCGGCGGCCGCCTGCTGTAGATGGATTTCCCTGGGCCGCTGTTTCAGCCCCAGACGCTTGACACCCTCGGCCACCGCACCAGACGATACCAGCACAACCTCGATACCACCTTGCTGTAGGCTGACCAGCTGGCGTACCCAGTTCTCCATCGCCACACGATCGAGCCCGGTACCATTATTGGTAATCAGTGAGCTGCCAATTTTTACAACCCAGCGCCGTGCGCCCGGGCCGTCTTTCTGTTTACTCATACACGACTGTCACATCATCATCGTCATCGTCATCGTCAAAATCATCGACGTCGCCACCGCCTTGATCGACTGCGCGATGTTTGCGCGTCTTCTCAATGCTGCGACGAATCTCGAACTCCATCTGCTGGTCACGCGCGCGCTCAGCCTCACGATAGTCCTCGTCATCGCTCAACAGGCGCCGGTGCTCCTCCACCGAACGCATGATGTCGTGACATAGCTGCCTGCAACCCTCACCGTTAATCGCGGCAATGTGGTACACGGGAATATCCCAACCCAGCTCCTCAACAAAGCGCTGCTTCAGCTCAGCCAGATCATCCGGATCGGCCATGTCAGTCTTGTTCAGAACCAGCCAGCGCTTTTTCTGTGCCAACGTGGTGCTGAAACCGGACAGCTCATCAACGATGCCTTTAGCCTGAGCCACAGGGTCGGATTCATCCAGCGGCACCGCATCAACCACGTGTAACAATAAACGTGTGCGTGACAAATGCTTGAGAAAGCGGAAACCAAGACCTGCACCCTCGGATGCGCCCTCGATGACACCAGGGATATCGGCCATCACGAAGCTGCGCTCCATTTCGATGCGAACCACACCCAGTCCAGGCACCAGCGTGGTGAACGGGTAATCAGCCACTTTGGGACGGGCCGCCGACACCGCGCGCAGCAGCGTAGATTTCCCCGCGTTGGGCAGACCCAGCAGACCCACGTCGGCAATAACCTTGAGCTGCAACTGCAGGGTGCGAACTTCGCCGTCGGTGCCCTTGGTGTGTTTGGTGGGCGAGCGGTTGGTGCTGGATTTGAACCGGGTATTGCCCATGCCATGAAAGCCGCTTTTGGCAACAATAACCTGCTGACCATGGTCGGCGATATCAGCAATCAACTCTTCAGTGAATTTGTCAACAACACTGGTGCCGATCGGTACCCGCACCATCAGATCGTCGCCCGCGCGACCGGTGCAGTTGGCACCCATGCCGCCCTGGCCGGCCTGCGCGATATAACGGCGCTGGAATCGGAAGTCGACCAGCGTATTCAGGTTGCTGTCGCCCACCAGATAGACACTCCCGCCATCACCGCCATCACCCCCGTCGGGCCCGCCTTTAGGGATGTATTTTTCGCGACGAAAACTCAGGCAGCCATTGCCGCCTCTACCTGCCTCGACCGTAATTTCAGCTTCATCTACAAACTTCACTTTGCTTACCACCCATACAAAAAAGCCCCGTCGACTGACAGGGCTTTACTGATCACATCACCGCATCTGCAAGCCTGCTCGCAAAAGCTGGCCGCGCAAAGTATCAGACCCTCAGGCCTCGACGATGCTGACAAACTTGCGGTTGTCTGGACCTTTAACTTGAAAAAGCACACGGCCGTGCGCTTTTGCAAACAGCGTGTGGTCTTTACCAATACCGACGTTGGGGCCGGGATGGAAGCGCGTACCGCGCTGACGAACGATGATGTTACCGGCCAGGACCTGCTCGCCGCCGAATCGTTTCACACCCAGACGTTTGGATGTCGAATCGCGACCGTTACTGGTACTACCGCCTGCCTTCTTATGTGCCATTGTGTCTACTCCCGGACTTTATCAGCCGTTGATACCTGTGATGCGAACTTCCGTGAACCACTGACGGTGGCCCTGTCGTTTGCGATAGTGTTTCCGACGGTTGAATTTGATGATTGTTACCTTCGGCGCACGGCCCTGGGCAATCACTTCAGCGGTCACGGTGCTGCCGTCAACGTAGGGCGCGCCAATCTTGACGGACTCGCCTTCACCCACCATCAGCACTTTGTCGAAATTGATCTTCTCGCCAGTTGGAACTTCGATCTTTTCCAACTTCAGGGTCTCGCCTTCAACAACCCGGTGCTGCTTGCCACCACTCTCAATAACCGCGTACATATGAAACTCCAGTATTTGGGAACTCTGGCCTGGACCCCCTGACGCTTGTTGGGACCTCAAACCTTCAGCACCGCGGCCATGGCCGTCGCGCTCTAATCTATAAGGGCGGGCATTTTACGAGAAGCGGGCGCCAGTGGCAAGCGTTTCTCACTGTTTTCTGCATAGATCAGCTGGGCGAGAACGCCCCTGTCGCCAGCCCGCTGTCAGCCGCCGTCATTGGCAAACGCGTTGTGATCTCGGTACAGGCGCGCTGCCAGTCACCCCGGGGACACGGAGCGCGTCATTTTGCCTGCTGGCGGGCGGGCAATGGGCTTGACAGCTTAGCGCTTCGCCCCTAGCATGACCGGCGCATCACCATGTCCAGCGTGCCCGATAGACGGTATATCCATGCATAATATGATCCGCGCCACCGTTGCGACCGATTTTGAGGCCGTCAACAAATTTATTGTCGAACAATTGCACTCCAATGTCGACCTGGTTGAAAACATCGGCCACTACATCATCAATGCCGGTGGCAAGCGCATGCGCCCGACTCTCGTGCTTCTCAGTGCGCGCAGTTGCGGCGCGACCGGCGACGAGGCTATAAAGCTGGCCGCAGTAATCGAATTCATTCACACCGCTACATTGCTGCATGACGACGTGGTGGACATGTCAGCCATGCGCCGGGGGCGCCCTACCGCCAATGAACAATGGAACAACCCCTCCAGCGTACTGGTAGGCGATTTCATATATTCCCGCGCATTTCAGGTGATGGTCAAAATCGGCAATATGAAAGTCATGCAGGTCATGGCCGACACCACCAACATTATTGCCGAAGGTGAAGTGCTGCAACTACTGAACAAACACCGCACAGACACCACCGAAGCCGATTACATGCGCGTGATCCGTGACAAAACAGCGGTTCTGTTCGAGGCTGCGGCCTACTGCGGCGCCATCGTGGCCGACGCCAAAATCGAGACCCAGCAAGCTCTGAAAGCGGCTGGCATGCACCTGGGACTGGCCTTCCAGCTGGTGGATGATGTACTGGACTACGACGGCGACACCTCCGAGATGGGCAAAAATATCGGCGATGACCTGGCCGAAGGCAAGCCGACCCTGCCATTGATTCACGCGTTGCAGCGCAGTAGCGGTTCAGACAAGGACTTGCTACAGCAGAGCATTGTCCATGGTGGTCAGGAGAATCTTGAACAGGTCATTGGTATCATCCGCAGCACCGGGGCCCTTGATTACACCCGCAAAAAAGCCCATGAGCAGGCCGACCTGGCGCGCACGCACCTCTACACCCTGCCCGAATCCAGCTTCCGCACGGCACTGCTGCAAATGTGTGAAATGGCTGTCGCACGGGTCAACTGATCGTGATATAACTCGGTGCACAATTACTGCAGATACTGTAGAAGGAGAGGCACCGAACAATGAGCAAACCCATACTCGACACACTGCCAGACATCGAGGCCTTCGAAAAAAAACCGCTGCAAGAACAATTCCCTGCACAAACTGCGTTTGAACTGATTGAGCAAAGTGCTGCGCTTTATGGCGACGACCCGGCTCTGGATTTTCTGCTGACCGGACACCGGGACGAAATACCGCAGACCCTGAGTTTCAACGATCTTGCCAATGTGACCCGCCAAACAGCCAACCTGCTCAGCAGCCTGGGCCTGCGAGGCAATGAGGCCGTTTCAATTCTGTTGCCAATATTGCCGCAATCACACCCGCTGATTCTGGGCAGTCAAATCGCTGGCATTGCCAACCCAATCAATCCCTTGCTGGAACCCGGCCATATCTCGGAAATCATTCACGCGGCGGACGCACGCATCATTGCCTGTCTGGCACCATCGGCCTATGCCGAGCTGTGGGAAAAACTGCTGCAGATTCTGCCTTCATTACCCGACGTCCATACCATTTTGGTGGTGCATCAGGCCGGATTGACAGACCCATACAGTATGCCGGAAATCACCGGGCGCGACATAAAACTGGTCGACTACAATGTCGCGGTCGCCGAACAGGACAGTCAATCACTGACACAGCCAAGACAATTGACGGCTGACACCATTGCCGCCTGTTTTCATACCGGTGGTACCACCGGAAAACCCAAAATCGCCCAGCTCACGCATGGCAACATGGCCTATCTGGGCCAGCTGTCCCAAGTCATCAACTCGCATCTGGGACGGCAGACAGCGCTCTGCGGCCTGCCCCTGTTCCACATATTCGGCGTCATTATCCTGGGCATTGGTGCGTTTGCCGCCGGTAATCGTATCGTCTTGATGACCCCGGCCGGTTTCCGTAATCCCGACGTCATCAAGAACCTTTGGCACCATGTCGCTCGTTTCAGGGCAAACAGCTTTGCGGCAGTGCCGACGGTGCTGACAGCCTTGGCCCAGATACCCGTGGGGGACGAAGATATCAGCAGCCTGCAGCGCATCAATTCAGGCGCAGCGCCGCTGTCACCGGCATTCGCGCATCGCTTTGAGGAGAAGTATCAGCTGTCCATAACCAACGGTTATGGCATGACTGAAACCACTTCTTTGATTACCCGCCCACCGGAGGCACAACCGCCGGGCAGCGTCGGTCTGCGCCTGCCTTATGCGGCCGTCAGAATCGTCAAGCTCAGTGGCACGAGCGTCAACGAAGATTGCGCGACCGGCGAGAGCGGCGTGGTACTGGTCAAAGGCCCGCAGGTTTTTGCTGGTTACAAGGCCGATGCAGACAACGCCCAGGCCTGGATAGAAACCGAGTGGTTCAATACCGGTGACCTTGGTTACATGGACGGCAGCGGTTTTCTGTACCTGACCGGCCGCGCCAAAGACCTGATCATCCGCGGCGGGCACAATATTGATCCCGAGCTGATAGAGGAGCCGCTAAATCTGCACCCGGACGTTATCAGCGCGACGGCGGTGGGCATGCCGGACCCCTATGCGGGTGAATTGCCGATGGCTTTTGTGGTTCTAAAACCCGGCAGCACAACAAGTGCCCAGGCGCTGCTGACGTATTGCGAAAGCAACGTATCGGAGCGCGCCGCGGTGCCAAAACGAATAGAGATTATTGATGCGATGCCGGTGACAGCCGTCGGCAAGATCTTTAGACCAGCCCTGCGCCAACAGATCAGCGCGACTGTTCTTCAGGAGCACCTGGAGCGCGAACACATCAATGCGCTGGTAGAAACGCGCTTCGACAACAAGAAGGGCATGGCGGCAACAATTGCCCTGCACGATGGCTCACGCAAAGACGAAACCGAGGCAATGCTGAGTCCGTACAATATCGATATTACGATCACCGTCAACGGATGAAAACGGTCATTCAATAAATCGCACACTGAAGCCAGCGCTGCTCGCGCGCAGAATGGAGCGGTTTTCCACCCGTCTGACGCGTGACTGGCTGGCCCGGTAAGTCTGATCACCCAGTTCGCGCAGCGCCACTGCCAGCTCGGTGGCTTCCTGGTACTGCGCTTCCTGCCCCAGTTCCCGATAGGTCAACCCCAGGGCCAGATAAAAGTCTGGCTCCAGCCGGTTTCGCTGGATTGCACGCTGGTAATGTTTCTGCGCCTGCTCGTAATCCTGCTCGCTGTAGGCTATATTGCCCTGCACATAATGGTAATAGGGATTACGATTATTGTAGCGCTGTACTGCGCGCCGATACCGCTCAGCCTCTGCTTCTTTGCCCCGTATTGAATAAAACCGGGCCAGATTATTCACGGCTGTTGGATAGTTTTTATCCAGCCAGGCCGCCTTCATGTAGCTGTACTCCGCCAGCTCGTCGTCACCCGCCGTGTTCCAGGTGCTGCCCATGTTATTCCAGGCGATGGCCAGATCAGGGTCAGTTGCCAGCGCATAACCAAACCAGGTTAACGCCTCGTCGATACGTTGATTCACCAGATGATCAACAGCAACATTGTTGAAATACAGCGCCAGCGCCTGTTGATCGGAAATCACTTCGGCCGTCTGCTGTTGCAGCTGGACACCGGGCGTAAAGTCCACAATATATTGATCGCTGCCACCCAGGCTGCCGCGGGCATTGATATGTTCACTCAAGACCAGCAACTCGCCACGTCGGTCCCACTGCGGTCGGATCAAGGCAGTCTGATACTGCGCCGACAACCCATGATGGCGCGCCATGGCAATATACAGGTTCACTAATGACAGGCAATTTGCGCGGCGTTGCGCGAACGCCTCTGCCGCCGTGAGATTCGCCAGGTTGTTATACTGCATATTGAGAAATTGCGGGGAGAACAACAGCTCCTGTAATCGAGCCACCAGGTCCCAGCCGTGCAGGTCGGGATCGATATGCGCTGCCATATAATCGGCCATGGCACCATCAACTGCAAGCAGCTGGATATCCGGTACCGCAGGCGTGTCACCCAGCATGCGCTGCTCAATTTCCTGGTCCGGCTTGAAGCCTGGATTGAGGCTGAGCATCTGGCACGCTGATAACACAAGCAGCAGGGCGCCGGCGAGGAGACCGCGCCCTATCGTTTGCACTGTTCTGTTCTGCGCTGGTCTGTTTCGCACACCGGCCCCACTCCCTCACTTTTGTATTCTGGGTAGTAAGACCGTCACTGCAGGCAGAATATTCCGGTTCACGAACACGATGCCAGGCAGGGTTTGCTCACTGCCAGGCATCCCCGCACCTTACATATTCGGGTAATTCGGGCCACCGCTGCCTTCCGGCACTACCCACTCGATATTTTGTGCCGGATCCTTGATGTCACAGGTTTTGCAGTGCACGCAGTTTTGCGCATTAATCTGGAAGCGTTTACCGCCGTGTCCGTCGTCCAGCACTTCGTAAACACCCGCCGGACAATAACGCTGCGCAGGCTCATCATAATTGGGCAGGTTATGCTTGATCGGCACATCGGGATCAGTCAGCTTTAAGTGACAGGGCTGGTCTTCAACGTGATTGGTATTGGACAGAAACACGGACGACAATTTATCAAAGGTAATTATACCATCCGGTTTCGGATAGTCGATTGTCGGACAGTCGGCAACCGAGTGCATCTGTGCGTAGTCGTGGGTCTTGTCGTGGAACGTCATCGGGAATCGACCAGCAAAGATATTGTGCTCAATAAAACTCAGGCTG
>Ga0136557_1002149_pt1 | contig 11708 bp, 9 predicted proteins | sample AntRauTorckE6832_FD_104796 | JGI IMG/M metagenome (GOLD analysis project Ga0136557, IMG submission 104796) | Saline lake microbial communities from Rauer Islands, Antarctica - Metagenome Torckler E6 #832 | ecosystem: Environmental > Aquatic > Non-marine Saline and Alkaline > Saline | place...
GTGGAAGAGAAAGTTATCCCCGCTATGAATGACATCCGTGATGCGGTTGATTTTCTGGAGCGCTATACGGCCGACGATTACTGGCCGCTGCCCATCTATCGGGAAATGCTTTTTGTGAAGTAGCTTGAATGATTTTGTCTTACCAGAATGGCCAAAAAGAGTAAAGAAAAATCCCCACCCGGGAGGGGTAGCTCCGTGGTTTTGCGGAGACGGGGTGGGTTATTGAAGCCAAACGAGTATAATGATATTTGGGACAAAACATTGAGCAACACACCCCGACCTTTGCTTCCGGAAAATCGTAGAAGCAAAGTAAACCCCTGTTTATAGAGGGGTTTTATTCAAGTTCATTGATTTGATTTCGGAGCTGAGAAAACGGATTTGCTGTGATCTCCCCTTGAGGGGAGTAATTTCAAAAGTTTTCTGAGAGTAAGGGGTGTTCAGCGTTCCGAATAACAACTTCCTACATTTTCTGATTCAGGATTTAAACTTGGACCAATATTGAGAGGTGTTCGCAGGCTGGCAAATGGTTGGGTCAGAAGCTAATTTTGAGAAATACTGGCCGAATTGCCACTGCCGCTTTGTTGGATGTTAACGGAATTACTCCCAGACTCGGTTGCTGAATCTTGTTCATCGCAAGGATTAACCGTTACCGAATTCCCGGAACCATTCTGAGTGACAGAAACCTTAGCGGACCCTTCCGGCATGCGGGCAGCGATATTGTTGCCCTCGCCATCCTGGGAGGTGGAAAATGATTGGGGCGCATTACCCTCAGCAGGGATTGAAAGAAGAAGGCTGTTAGCATCGCCGTTCTGCAGGGCCTCAAGGGCATGTAAATTGAGCAATAGGGCAGATAGGTCATTGTGGCCCGCGTTCGACTGATGCAACACCGTCTTTTGGTTGCTGCCGCCCTTAATAATCTTTATAATGTTATTATTTCCCGTAGCATTAATATTAGCTTCCGGGCAGCCGGCATTGTCAGATTGCTTTTCGGAGCCCTGATTTATTGAGACAGAATTGCCGCTTCCATTTTGTGAAACAGCCACTTTATTCTGGGCCATTGCTACCATTGAACTTAAGCCTAAAAGCAATAAAGTTAACATGGAGAATTTCATAGCATCAGGTGGTTTAATGTCAGTATTAATTGTCGGGGTTGGGAGCAAATGTACCCGAAACAACTACCGAATCGGCGCTGGATTGACGGATAAAGCGCCTAAAATCACCAATAGTCTGTTCGCCCGATCCCAGAGAATCTCCCTGAAATTCCTGAAAAAAAGTTGTTTCCGGAGTATAAATTTGAAAATATACTTCATAATCCATTAGAGTGGTATTGGAACTGGTATTTTCAACTCTGAAATTTACTTCAACAAATGTGCTGTCATTGCTGGTTGTGTTGAAAAAGCTTGTAACCTCGGCATCGATATTTGTGCTGGAGGGTTCTTCTTCATCACTCGTCAACAAAATTTGCGCCCGGGCTGTGCGATCTTCTTTTACATTTACACGTACGCTGCGGGCCTCAAAATCCTCTTTTTGGGCCTGCACATTATAATTACCGGTCGGTACTTCTTCAATCGAAAATTGTCCGTCGGGACCGGTAAGGATAGCATCGGTACCGGGATTGGTAGAAATACTCACAGCGCCAAGTGGTTCACCGGTTGTGCTGTTTTGCACCTGACCTTCAATACTGCCCGTAAAATTGGGATCAACCGTTTCTTTAGAGCAGCTAAACAGAAGAAGAGAGGCCAGTAAAATTACAAGTGTAACTGTAGCATTAAATTTCATAATGTGCTAAAAAATTATTTAGATATGCTTAAAGAGATTAATTATTGCGAATAATAATGGGAATAGAAGTACCTGATGCTGTTATCTGGAGTGGAACGCCGGTGCCATTACCGGATTGCTCTAATCTTACACCATCCTGATTCTGAGCAATATCAAAATTCAGTCCGCTGCCTTCCAATAGAATAAAATTTTGCACATTGATTCCTTCCTGCCTTACGTCAAGCTCGTTAAAGGCGCCTTGAATATTAATGGCAGATAGAAGTTGAGATCCTTTTTGATTAAGGGTTGTTTGGTTATTGTTTCCATTTATGTCAATGATGCCAATATTATTGCTGCCTGCCTGCGAAAGGGTAGTGGTATTATTATCACCCTCTTGCCGGATATTTGCCACATTATTAGCCACGGCAGCGGTTTCCATCAGGTTTGAGATTGACGTAATACCAGAAAAATTGGTGATTAAATCTTCTACCGATATTGTGCTGGGGTTATCATCGGTCTCGGTGGTCACTTGCTGTACGCTCACATCTACACCCTGCGCATGCACAGACCCAATGGCTAAGCTCAGCAGTAACATGCTTAAAATTAATTTTTTCATGACAGTTTTGATTAAAGATTTTTCATTGATTTAAAATACAAAAAATTTTGAAAAGAAAGCATCCCATTCAAGGGATACTTTCAAAGTAAAGTTAATTGCTTTGATTGATGATGGCTGTATTGCCGCTGCCAGACTGATCTACGCTACCAACATTACCCGCACCGTTTTGGGTTACCGTGGCTGTTTGCAACTCTCCCATTTGCGAAACTTTAACGGTATTCCCGGCTCCGCCAAACGCGCTGGTCTGATCAACAGTTAGCGTATGGCCGCCCAGGTCGCCCTGTAAAGCGTAACTTGTTCCACCGGACAGACCGGTTACCAAGTTGCCATCACCGGTTTGGTTCAGCGTTGCTGATGATCCGGCCGTTCCGTTTTGGTTCAGGTAAATATCGGAATTGCCATCCTGGCGAACAAAGGAATTACTGCGAGACATTCCCTGCTGCAGAATGCGTGAGAAAGCACCATCGCGCTGCTTGATATCGGTGACGTGGCCTTCATCGCCACTTTCCTGCTCAATTTGCAGCGTGCTTCCCAAGCGCCGCACGCCTGAAGAGCTGAGTTCCAGCGTCCCCTGTTGGCGAACATACAGCTCACTGCCGCCGGTTTGGGTGGCTGCATCATCATCAATACCCTCAACAACTTGAAGCTCACCAAAATCCTGCATGATTTCTGCTATCGAAGCGTTGGCCTGCTCAAGGTTTACATAATCGCGCCCGGTTTGGCTAACGGTTGCTTCACTGCCACCCGTTTGCACCAAGAAGACGTGATTCGTAAAACCGCCTGGTGCCCTTGGGCTGTCATAGGGGCTATCGCCTTTTTGGGTGATATCAGCAGTGTTATCGTCAAAGGTCTGCTGCACATCGGCATTGTTGGAGCCTTTGGTTCCATCTTGCTCAATGGTGGCCGTGTTGCCAATACCATTTTGGTTGGTGGTTGCAACATGCGCAGAGCCGCGCTGTAGTTGCGTGGCGGTATTCATGGACCCTTGCTGCTCGATATCCGCTTCGTGGTCGGTGCCACTCTGGTTTTGGGTAGCAATGTTATCAAAAAGCGTTCCTCCAAATCCACCCTCCTGTTCAATTGTAGCGGTGTTACCGACGCCATTCTGCGTTTGCGTGGCTGTGTTGTTATCACCTTGCTGTAACACATCCGCTTCGTTGTTGGAACCAATCTGTGTTTGCTCAACCGAAGAATTGGATGTTGTAATCAACTGCGTAGCATCCGCGGTATTATCGTTGCCATCCTGTTCTTGGTTGATGGAATTACCAAAAGTGGATATTCCACCACCGGAACCCTGTTGGGCTGTTGCAGTATTCAGTTCGCCTTCTTGGGTTTGGAAAATGGTATTATTGGAAGAACCAGTTTGCTGGTTAGCTGATGCTGTATTTTCCAGGCCGGACTGCTCTTGCTCAATAGAACTGCCGTTGATACCACCCTGATCAGCATTGGCTATATTGCTTTCGCCTTCTTGCGTTTGGGTTATTGAGCTATTATTTGCAGGCGAATCTAGTACAATTGTTCCTCCAAAAAACACATTCAAATTGCCCTGTTCGGCATTAGCTGTATTTCCGGAACCATTCTGGGTTTGTGTGATGCTATTACCTTCTCCAACAATGGTTGTAGCGGTGGCCGTATTATTCTGGCCGGCTTGGGTGATTGTTGCATCATTGTCGTCTGCATCTGCATTTGGGTCACCCTGCGTAATAGTGGCATCGTTGCCGCTGCCGCTCTGGGTTACCGTCGCTTCATTGTCATCGCCTGTTTGCTCGGTATTGGCGCTGTTCTGGGCAAAGGCCACAGAACCAGCAAATACAAAGGCAAAAAGAAGTAGTGTTAGCTTTTTCATAATGTACTCCGTTGTTAGTTTTAGATGATATGAGGGATGTTAGATCTCTCTCATTTTATAAGTATCGCATAATTCTTATGAGATACCGGTAGGAGTAAGAAGCAACCGGCCAACGCAACAGCTAATCGCAAAAGCAGCGTCTAAGGGTCTCCATCCCGACTGCTGTCGGGGTTCCTCGGCGTTGCCCACCTTCTCCAAAAAGTATTTGGGATTCGGTGGATGCTACCTTTTTTTACTCCAATTACCCTCCCCGTCCACCAGCCGGCGGCCACCCCTCCCTAATTTTAGGGAGGGGATGGGGGTGGGTCAATAAATAAAAGAACATCGAAAAGAAAGCACCCCGATCAGGGGATGCTTTCAAAAAGTTGATTAGTTACGAGTAATAGTGGCTCTGTTATCATTCCCTGTTTGGGTGATAACTGCGTTTGTATTTCCGCCAGATAAAAATTCAATATGGCCGAAATTATCATTGCCATTTTGATCAATCAGACCCTCATTTCCACGATTACCACTAAAGTCAATTATGGCTATATTGTGATCACCAAATTGATAGGTTTCTGCTAAGGATGAAGTTCCAGCATCACTTCCGAAAGTTTGAACCCGTGACACATTATCATCACCACGCTGATCTTGATAGGAACGACCACCAGAAGATTGGGTGGCTCCTTCATACGTAGCTACGTTATGATCACCTGCCTGGTATTGTTCAACCCTCGAAGATTTTTGGACATTATTAGCACGGGCAACGTTATCGTCACCTCTTTGGTCTTGATATGCTTGTGCATTTGCAGTCCCAGTATAACGAGCAACGTTATCGTTGCCTACTTGTACCTGCTTAACCACCATATCCTGGATGATACCTGTACCTAATATAGATGCAGTATTATTATTTCCTTCCTGGTATTGCAGGGTTTTTGTATCCTTGGAAGATATGGGGAAGTTTGATGTGCTACTACTGAGATCCGTATTAGCACGGTTATCATCTCCTCGTTGATCAATCATAGATTGAAAATTAACTGCATTTGAGGTCTGCTTAATTCGACCAACATTATCATCTCCCTGTTGGTTAATTTCTGCAGCCGTTAAACCTGTTCCATTTTCAACCTGGTCGATACTTCCCACATTATTATCCCCTGTTTGAGTAATAACTGCTCCTTGATCTACATCAACAGTTGGATTGGAAACGCCAGTATTACCGGATGTTTGCGCAAATGCCATGCTTGCTGTAAGCATGAGTGCGAATAGTAGTGTTGTTAACTTTTTCATAATATTACACCTGTGTTTTTTTTGTTGATTAAAGTGTGAGCGGCATTTTGCCGGTTCACATTGTGCTATCCCTTGATGAGACAGCACAGGAGTAAGGAGGGAACAAAGAGATAAGTTTTTTGTATATTACCTCTTAAGGGCAGCGTCAAAGGGTCTCCACCTTAATTCCTTTCGGAAATAAGGTTCCTCGGCGTTGCCTTTCCTATTTACTCCATATTCTTGGTTCAAAATCTTATTTTAGTTCTGATGGAGTCCATTTCAAAAGTGTCCTCCATCTTTACATCTTTTGTTTCCTAAGTTATAGGCAACCCCGACTGTGGTCAGAATTCCCCGGCCTTTCACATGATAGTATGTGCGGAACCGTTTTCGTTACTCAAAATTTTTAATGATGGCAATGAAATTATGGTCGTAGAATTATAACCCGAAAAATGTTGGCCGCTTGTTTTATAAGCCATATGATTTCTTGCTTTCGCAACGCCTTTAGATATCAGTTTTTGGTATGGCTTTCAAATTAGATTCTTTTAATAATTCTCGTACCGCCACAGAATATAGCGCTCAAATAAAGCGTCAGGCTTATCGGGGTTATTAAAATAATATCTGGCCGGCTCAATAGTATTTTGCTCGGTGCGAGACGGGCTGAAATTATCCTGCATTTTTCTTTAAAAGAAGTGCGGTTGCAATCATACGTAAACGGAAGGGGGGTAGTATCTGCCGCATCAAAGCGGTATCAGCTCGGTTCGTTGTTTTTTGCTACTTCTGATTAAGAAGCGAAAGAGAAATAAATAAGAATCCTTCGGAAGGTCTCCGTATTTGTTCAACCTACCCTTCCGGGGGAGGAGATTAATTTATAGTTGCCAATTATTTCTGCCAAAGACCAAAAATTGAAGTCAAAGCAAGAACAAATTCCCCTCTTGTCTGTCCCGAGTATTCGGGGAGAGGGGTGGATTTAGCCCCGATGCTTAGGGGGGTGAAGACGGGGTGTGTTGCTTCTCCCGTTTACTTCCGGTTGCTGGCCCACCCCGCTCCGACCATCTTCAGAGCACCCCTCCCGAGGATGGGAATGGAGTTGCTACATTTTGGTGACAGGCTTAAAAGTGTCAACATTTTAAAATCGATATATCAAAAAGAACACACCCCTATCAGAGGATGTGCTCAACGTTGCATATTGGTTCTGCATGATGGTTGCTGTGTATCCGGAACCAGTTTGTTTTATTGTTGTCAGGTTCCGGTTGAAGCTCAATTAGTGGTGGGGCTATTTGGCTACAAAGATCCAAGAATGTCGACGAGACAATATATTAGGACAAAACAAGGTAGAACGCACCTCATTCAAAAAGTGCATTATTATGAGACTCACATTACATTTTCGAATTGGTTGAATCGCTTGGTTTTAGATGTGTTTTTTAAATAAGGCGGGAGAAAGAGCAAGAGATGAAATCGATCAGAAAGAAGATTACAATGCAATTTAAGGACAGCGTCAAAGGGTCTCCATCCCGCACATAAAATTTATTTGCGGGGTTCCTCGGCGTTGCTTGCCCCATACATGCATATGTTGTATGGGGTTTTTTTACTCCAGCTTCTTCCTTGCTTCTGTAACGTATTTACCACTTTTCTCGATGTCATTTCTTTTACCCTGCACTAAAGTTGCAAACTAATACCTGTTATAATATTCCATTGCTGGTCGTGGATGCTTCCTATTTCAATGCCATCCACTCCATCCTGGACTAAATAGCGATAGTTGAAACCGATTTTTACGCCAATTGTATTCGTAAATCTGTAATCGATGCCTGCCTCGGCCGTAAGTGTGGGGAAAGTTTGGGTGTCCGTAAATTCTGGTATCTCATCATAGCTTAAAACGCCTCCGCCCAGGCCGACGTAGGGCGACAGTTTAAATTCGGGCGTCAAGTATCCGTTTAAAAGGATTTCTGCATTTGTCACCGGCATCGAAAATACACGTTTGGATCCAATGCTCGACCGCTGGAAGCTCATTTTTACCGAGAGCGGATTTGTTATCCACTGCTCAAATTGCAGCATTATACCAGAATTTTGAGTTTCGTTACCGAAGCTCCCGATGTAGCTGCCGTATGAATAATTAGTTGAAATGGTAAATCCGTCGCGGAGGGTAGGGCGGCGGGTCAGCCCGTAATAGTCGCGCTCTTTTTGTTCTGCTTCTATTTTCTGCGCCAGCTGGTACGTTTCTTTGTACTGTTCAAAGGCTACATTATCGGCCGGTTTCCACAGGTCGTCTTCCACGCCCTGCACAATAAGTTGTTTTACGGCCTCGTCAATAGCCTCGGTTACCGCCATTACCGACGGTTCGTTGAACGTTACACCCAATTCCGATTCCAGCAGTTTGTTAGCATCAATATAACGAAATACCCCGGCGCTGAGCTTCTGCGATAAAATAGATTTAGTCGTATGCACGGTTTTTAAAATGCGGCCGCTTTGGGTGGATACTGCACGCAAATAAATGGTCACTTCATCTTTGCGATACTGCCCGGAAAGATCCATGCCCAGGTAACGCACACCGGCGCCCCCGGTAATTACGTTGCTGTCATAGCCAATGATGCCGCCTTCGAGTACAATGCCGGCAAAAAGCAGGGGCCTCAGTTGGGTATTATCATTATTTTGCTTACGCGTATTTTGGATGATGCGGCGCTCATTCAGCAGATTTGAAATTCCTTCACGCTCAATGGGGGTGAACCAGCCGGAATTTTCCATCGACTTAATTAATATAGACGTTGCGCCCTGTGTTACCGCGGTTGAATAGCTGATGGAATTTTGCGAAGGCTCATACTGCCCGGTCTGGTCGCGAAAGCGATACACGGCGGCTGTAATTTTATCCGATGGTTCGGGAATGTCTGTAAGAGAGGCATAAACTTTGCTTTGCTGACTGTGGCGTACCGGCTCGGTCTCGTAGGGCTTCAGGCTTGCGCAAGAGGCCAGAAGTAGTGCAAAAAATAGAAATAGAGTAAATTGAAGTGTTCGTAGCATATTTTTAAATATTTAATATCGTCACCGTGGTCGATTCTCCGGAAGTAGTATTGAATATATTAATATCGATGCCATTGGGCCCGGGTAATATATCAATGGAAAATTCCCCAAAACTAAATGAGCCCTGCTCGGTAAGGTCAATGTCGCCGAATCGATCGCGAATAACATCACGCGTAAGTTGTGAAAGAACCTGCCGTTGCAGCGATTGTTCAAAGTCGGCCAACGGATCGCGATCAAAGCCAAAACTGCTGCCGCCCTGAAATTGGTTTTGGGCATTGGCCGAGCTAAGCAACCACTGATAATTAATGGGGCTGCCACCAAAGGCCGGATTTTTAGGCGTATACACAAAGTCTTGCGCCAAGGCCGTACCCGGGCTCAGTAAGAACAGTGACAAAAGGAATCCTAAAGAAGTTGATAGAAGCGTTTTCATAATTAATAACCTGATAGTTGTTGTTTGACAGACGTTTGTTGCTGCATTATTTGCTGGGTGCGCGATACGGCCTGTTGGCTAAGGGCATCAATATATTCGTACTTGGGCTGCAACCGTGCATTAAAAATTACTTTGTAATCTAACATGATGGTGACTTGAGAACCACGGCCAAAGTTGGGTTTTTCAGAAATGGTAATGGTATAATTAGCGGCATCGCCGGGGGCATCCCACTTTTGATAGAAAAGAGCATAGAAGTCTCGACCCATCTTGCTGCGCGTTTCATCGAGTACAAAGCCCGGAAGATTTAAAACCGGATCGGCCTCGGCAGTATTTGGTCCTGCAGTCGAATCAACGGCTGAATTTTCTTTAGCATCTACCATGTCTTCAAAAGCTTTACGAAATTCGTTCAATTTCTCGTTGTCATCTGCCTCGGTAGAGTCAGATAAATTAATAACATTTGACTGGTTAGATGATGCCGTGTCGCTTTGCGATATATTTTGTGCTAAAGCAACAGAGACTCCGAACGCACTGATAATTAAATATACGGTTATATTTTTAAACATTAAGCCAACTTTTAAGACTACGTGCCTTTTAATATAACCATTTTTATTCATCTCTGACACCGTAAATTTCATATTTTTCAAGCTAAAATTCCAATTAGAATCTTTTAATAGTCACGCTATGTTTACAAGTTATTATGAGGAAGTTGTGATAAGATACAGACCTTAGATTAATGCAAAATGTTACATTGCGGGGAGCGGTTGGTCGAGTGGTTCTTGGCGGGGGTGCGGGCAATACCGATATTCTAATATTACTTTTTTTAATAAATAGAATTCCCCGATGCTCTGCGTCAGGGTCCGAAAAAATTGTCATTCTGAACTTCGCCCTTTGGATCTCTTCGGGAGTTTCGGAATCTAAATGACAGAATTTCGTATTTTGACCTTCAGGTCAAAAAGGAATCAGCAAAATACTCCGTAGGCTTGCCTCGGAGATTGATGGATTCAAGAAATTCTTTATTATATTTAGGTGAAATTTATTAGGCAAACGACATAAAAATTTTTATCAATTATTGTCAATAAGGTAATGATGTATCAATAACTCTTAGATATTTGAAATATGACCACAAAAAAAATAATTCTCACCGTAATACTCTTTCTCATTGCAACCAGCGTGGTTGATGCGCAATCTGCATCACCTGACTCTATGAAGAATATCATTGAAGCTAAAACCAATCAAATATTTGAACAGGTGGTGGAGTGGCGGCGCCACTTCCACGAAAATCCGGAGCTCTCCAATCGCGAAGATCAAACCGCAGCTTACATTGCCGATTATCTTAAAAAGCTGGGTATGGAAGTTAAAACTGGTGTAGCGCACACCGGTGTGGTGGGAATTTTAGAGGGCGGCAAACCGGGTCCGGTCGTAGGCCTCCGCGCTGATATTGACGCACTGCCGGTAACCGAACGTACCGATGTACCTTTTAAATCAATCAAAACCACCACTTTTTTGGGCCAAAAAGTAGGGGTGATGCACGCATGCGGCCACGATACGCATATTGCAATGATGATGGGAACGGCAAAAATTTTAGCCGACATGAAAGAAAAACTGCCCGGCACGGTAAAATTTATCTTTCAGCCTGCTGAGGAAGGCGCACCTCCCGGTGAAGAGGGCGGGGCGGAACTGATGGTGAAAGAAGGCGTACTGCAAAATCCGGATGTGGATGTTATTTTTGGTCAGCATATTAATTCCCAAACCCCGGTGGGCAAAATACGCTATAAACCGCGGGGTACCATGGCAGCGGCCGACCGGTTTGTGATTACGGTAAACGGGAAACAAACGCATGGTTCTACGCCTTGGACCGGCGTTGATCCTATTCTAACATCTGCAAAAATTATTGAAGGATTACAGTCTATTGTGAGTCGTAAAACAGAACTTACCAAAGCCGCTGCGGTTATTTCGGTGGGTAAAATTCAGGCCGGCGTGCGTAATAATATCATCCCGGAAAAGGCGGAAATGATTGGAACCATACGCACGCTGGATACCGGTATGCAGGAGAAAATACATAACGATATTCGTCATGTAGCAACAAAAATTGGGGAAAGCATGGGTGCGCAGGTTGATGTGAATATCGAAAAAGGGGTTCCGGTTACCTACAATGATCCTGAACTGACCGAACAAATGGTGCCAACCCTGGAACAGACGGCCGGAACTGAAAATGTCATTTTAGCGGATGCCATCACTGGAGCGGAAGATTTTTCATTCTTTCAAAAAGAAATACCCGGCTTCTACTTTTTTACCGGTGGCATGCCAAAAGATATGGATCCATCAGAGGCCGCCCCGCATCATACCCCGGATTTCTATATTGAAGAGGAAGGAATGAAGTTGGGTGTAAAAACAATGACAACCCTGGCAGTGGATTACATGATGCAGAACTCAAAATAGCCCGTCATATTCAGACAGTTTTTCTTCAATTAATCTCGTCCCGTGCCTCTGGCACGGGACGTCATTATTTAGGCTTGAGTTGTATTACCGTTTGAGATTCTTCGTTGCTTGTGTGCCTCGGAATGACTTTTTAATTTTGGGGTTGTCTATGAGTAATGAAGTTATCTCGAGCTTGCGAGGGATCTCAAATGAGAATTCTGCTGTCAGACTCTTGAAGTAATTAACACATATCTCATCCCGTACCTCCGGTGCGGGATGAGATGCTTCGGGCGATCGACTTTGCAGCGCTCTCAACTTCGGATGCTAAACTTAATAGAATTTGCGGGCCGAGTTCATCAGGCGATCTTTAAGACCGGGTTTAA
>Ga0136557_1002151_pt1 | contig 11695 bp, 9 predicted proteins | sample AntRauTorckE6832_FD_104796 | JGI IMG/M metagenome (GOLD analysis project Ga0136557, IMG submission 104796) | Saline lake microbial communities from Rauer Islands, Antarctica - Metagenome Torckler E6 #832 | ecosystem: Environmental > Aquatic > Non-marine Saline and Alkaline > Saline | place...
ATTAAAGCAGGCTATCAATGTGATGATGATCGTAAACCCGATCAAAAACCAGGCGATAAAACCAGGCATCACCATGCCAATTTCATTCGACATAACAGGCCCCAGACTTATAGCTGTGATAGGCTGGACACCAAATGAACTGATCCGGGATGACTCTTCTTCCTCATCCATAAACTGCAAGCCGATCTGGTCCTGTATTTTGGATTCAAAGGCTTCGTTTTCGGCCCCTTTTTCCATTAGCAAGTAGGTGTAGGAATTCCATAATGTATTATTCCAGTTGCTGAAATGGTTATCCCATTCTGAGTCGCTGGTTAAGGTTGAATAGGAGACTATAGCTTCAAAATCAAAGTGTGTTTTCTGAGACTGATCGATGATTCCCGTAACCGTGTAATCCTTTTCGCCTACTTTGGTTACCACTTTGCCAATAGGATCTTCATTTCCGAATATGTTCTTGGCCGCATCAGGAGTTAGCAGAACGCTTCCCGGTTCGTTTAAAGCTGTTTTGGGATCACCCTCTAGAACCTCAAAACTAAATACATCTAAAAAATTAGGGTCGGCATAGATCCCGGAAAACGAAATATCTAACCCGGAGTATCTAAAATCTCCAGAAAACTGGGACTTTATCTGAACCGCTTTTTCAACTTCAGGATATTGCTCATCAAGAATATGAGCCAGAGATGCCGGCGAAGTTGCATAAGAGTTTACATCATCACCAACCGAATCGTGAATATCAGAAGTGATACGTATTATCCGATCGCTGTTTTCATGGAAGCGGTCAAAGCTTTTTTGGTCGATAATGAACAAGATCATCAGCAGACAAACCGATAAACTGGCTGCCAGTCCCAGCACATTGATGAGTGAAAAGCCGGTGTGCTTTTTCATGTTTCGCCAGCTTACTTTCAGGTAGTTTAAGATCATGGTGGTATTCCAGGTTAAGAATTGAATGAAAAACCAGGGGAGCGACCTGACAAGCTGCGACCAGAACTGTAGCCGGGCTTTGGCCAACCCCACTCTTTTTGCGTTGAGATGAAACTCCTCCTCCAAATCCCCGATCAAATGATGCAGATCTGGCGGCAATAATTTTTCCAGGAAACTCAGAAGGAATTCGGGTTTCTTCATCGTAGTTCGTTAGTTATTTGTGGGCGCCCAATTCATGCCGATATCCGGTAAATTGGCCCAGGCATTATCTTGCACCGTTTTTACTTGCTGAAGCGCCCCGACACCTTTTTGGGTCAGCTTAAAAAACCGCTTTGACCGCCCGCCCCGCTCATCGGTAGGTTCACTATCCCACGACTCCAGATATCCGCGCTTTTTGAGTCTTTTCAAAGGAACGTATACCGCCCCAACTGACAAATCCTGCCCGGTTAGTTTGGAGAGATGTTGCCGAACCTCTAATCCATACGCTTCTTCCTGGAGTTTCCATACAGAAAGCAGGATGAGCTCTTCCATGCGGGATAATATGTTCATAGACATTTATTTTAATATTTAGAACAAATACTTCCTTATAGTAATAAAGTTTCGGATAAGAGGAAAATTATTTTGATATCCCTCTCAAAAAAGCTCGCATAGGCCGGATAAAAAATGATACAATAGTATGAGGCAGAGCCTCAATTATACATTCCGGAGCAGAGCAATGGAATGAGGCGAAAAGTCTTCCCTTGAGGGAAGTACGGCTTTAGCGGGGATGGGTGTGGGTGTGGGTGCCAAGGTATCGTTACTCTTAAGTCAGCACTCGGTAACTTTTTTAAACCTGCCTGATTTAACAGCCTCGCTTTAAGACTTAAGAGATCCAAAGGGAATGCAGTGAATCATCTCATAAATCAGGGATGAAACTTTATCAAATCCGCCTCACAACCGCCCATACGAAAATACAGCCACCGATGAGAAAGCCGATCCCGGTTCCGATGTTGAAAAAGAAGATCTGCCCCAATCCGAATAAGTAGAAGAAAATAGCGCCTACTGACATGCCAATATTAATTAAAGACGGAAGTAATCCATCGGGGGAAGGGATGCCATCCGAGAACCGTTTCCAGTTGCCCATGGGGTGGACTTTAGCGTAGAATTTTTTGAGCGTTTCATCCGACTCGGGCTTGGTGATAAAAGTGGCGGACAGCCAGATCACCGTTGAGAAGGTTGTGGTAAAGATCATACCAGTGGAAAAATCATAACCCATTTGATTGGAGAAAATAGCCCCGATCATGGCGGCTATCATGGCGGTAATTTCGCTCCACGCATTAATCCGCCACCAGAACCAACGAAGCAGGAGTACGCCTCCAATCCCCGCACTTAACGACAAGATAAATTCCCATCCGCCCGAAACAGAATCGAAAAAATAGGAAACGCCTACTCCCAGAGCAGCCATTAAAATCGTGGCAATACGCGAAATAAATACATAATGCTTTTGGGCTTTTTCTTTGGACTCAAATTCCTCCGGCGTTTTCATGAAGCGCTTGTAGAAATCGTTCACCACGTAGGAGGTCCCCCAGTTAAGCTGGGTTGATATAGTGGAAACAAAGGCCGAGAGGAAAGCCACCATCAGCAAGCCCATCCAGCCAACGGGCAGCACTTCGAGCATCATCAGCGGATAACCGGTTTCGGGGTCTTCGAGATTGGGAAATACAACCATAGCAACTAAAGCCACCAAGATCCACGGCCAGGGACGAACGGCATACATCAGGATGTTAAATAGCAGGGTTCCACCCACGGCATTTTTTTCATCTTTGGCTGAGAACATCCGCTGGGCAATGTAGCCTCCGCCACCCGGCTCCGCCCCGGGATACCAAGCCGCCCACCAGTTCATCCCCACCCAAATCAATGCCGTGGTGATGGCAATTTTTGGATTGGTAAATGGATTGAAACTGAGGACGTCATAGTCGAAAGAAGTCGTTAATTGGGCTTTAAGTTCTGCCAATCCCCCCACATGATCGACGGCAAAATAGGCCAGGGCAATCACTCCGATCATAGCTAAAATAAACTGCACGAAATCGGTAACGATCACTCCCCATAGTCCTGAAATAGCAATGTATAACGCAATAAGGGCGTACAAGATCACTATCACGATCCACTGGTCGGCGCCGGTAACTACCGTCAGGATCTTGGCCATTCCTACGGTTACCCATCCCATGATGATACAGTTGAACGGAAATGCGAAATAGAGGGCTCGAAATCCCCGCAGGAAACTGGCCGGTTTACCGCCATAGCGTAATTCGATGAATTCCACGTCGGTCAATACATCAGCACGTTTCCAGAGTTTGGCGTAGATAAAGACGGTGACAACCCCTGAGATCATCCAGTTCCACCAAAACCAGTTGCCAGCTATTCCTTGTCGTGCAACAATACCCGTGATCGCCAATGGAGTATCTGCGGCAAAGGTTGTGGCTACCATGGAAACCCCAACCAGCCACCACGGCAGGTTTTTACCACCAGCAAAGAAGTCATCGAGGGTTTCTTGTCCGCGCCTTTTTGCGATCCAGGCTACGGCAACCATCAGCAAAACATATCCGGCAACAACGAGGTAATCGAGGGTTTCGAAAGGCATTTCTGAAATTGGGAATGAAAAATTATGAATTTTAAATGGGTGCCGGATTATAATAAAAAAGCCCGCACCAAAAAATGTGATCCGGGCTTAATTTTGTTACTTGGAATTTGGTTCTTGGAACTTAACTCTAATCTTTCATTGCGGGTCGTTCCAAATATGGGATTCCGCTCTTAATCCAATCCGGAGCTTCTTTGCCTTTCAGAAAGTGTTCGTGCCATTCGAAAGCTCTTGTGGCGTAATCGATCATGTTTTCTTTTTGGCGAAGGCCGTGATTTTCACCTTCATATACCAGCATCACATACGGTTTTTCCATTCGTCGCATGGTATTGTAGAGCTCTACTCCCTGGTTAAAATCAACGGCACCATCATCGGTTCCAAATTCTACCAATAGCGGCGTGGTGTTGTCTTCCATATTAAAGATCGGGGAGTTGTCGATAAATTTATCCCAGTCCATCCAGTATGGTTCCGGGAATCGCCCCTGACTCACTTCAAAGATCTGGGCATCGGGCGTTCCGGAATTCCAGTAGACGGAATTGTACATACTCACCATATTCGTCAGCGGAGCACCGGCTACGGCTGAATTAAAGATATCCGTTTGGGTGATGATAAACGCCGTTTGATAGGCTCCCCACGAATGTCCGGTAAGACCAACTTTGTCTTCATCGATCATCCCGGTTTCGAGCACGGTTTCAACGGCGGGCACTACGCTTTCCACGGCAGAAACACCCGGATCTCGCAGCACATAATTGATATCCGGTTCAAACACGAAATAGCCTTCCGAAGAATACCGGCGCATGTTATAGGCGCTTGTCCGCGATGGCATGCTGTAGCTATGCGTTGCTTGCGAGCGCATCTCGTAGATGTAGGTGATCATCGGGTATTGTTTGCCTTCTTCGTAGTTAGCTGGGTACAGCAACCTCCCCTGGAGTTTATCACCCCGGGCATTGGTAAAGGTAATGAGTTCATCATCGGCCCAGTGGTATTCTTCCTGCTGAGGATTAGTGTCGGAGATGCGCTCCGGGTTGCTGAAGTTAGCGCCAGTATGATAAAAATTCGGGGATTCAGTGGCGCTTTCCATCATGAACATAAACTCATTTGCCTCATCCGCTTTATCAAGGCGGTTGATCATTTTTGAGTCGTAGATCAATTCGGTCAGGCGGTCTCGCCGGTCGAGACGGGCGTAGCCATGATCTTTCGTGTAGTACCCATATTTTGAAAAATAAATTGGATCCCCACCGATAATGGCATCTTCCTCATAATCAAGGCGGGTTTGGCGATACACTATTTCATCTTCTGCACCAGAAGTTACTTTTTCATTACGACTGCCATCCGGCCATACTTTGTAGACATCAAATTCATCATACACCAACAGCCATTCGTCACCTTCAGCCCATTGTCCGGTTCCAAAGGGAGGTAAATTTTCGCGACCATTAACACTTCTGTAATTCTCAAAACGCGAATCAATATTGTCCGTGATATTGGTGTGCGTTTCATCTTCAATATCGTAGGTCCACCAGTTGTTGTCTTTGAAATAGGTTACATACTTGCCGCCCGGACTGCTGCCGGCATTTTCATGGCGTTCCAGGATTTGAGTACGCTCTCCAGTGGATGTGTTCACTACGTAAATATCATTCCACCCCTCGCGAAACGCCGGCTCATAGGGATTGGGATCGTAGCCAACGGCATGTTTTTGATCGCCGGTCAGATTCACGTTTTCAACTTGGTCATCTTCTAACTGCACAAACTCGTCATCATCCAGGTGCCAGGCAGATAGGTAGTTATCTCTCTGGTTTTGATTCTGACGTACTCTTTGCTGAGGCTGAATTTCAGCATCTTCCCAGTGCCACACTTCTACATTGGTGGGATCAAGATCTTCATTCAATTTTCCAATGGCAGAGGTGTCTTCCTCTTCTTCAGTTTTAATTTCCCAATCTTTAATTCCGAAGAATAGTGTTTCCATATCATCCGACCATCTCAATCCCGAAAAATCCACCACGCGATGATGTTCATCGAAGTAGGAGTTCTCCAGGTTGTCGAATATTTTTTGCGTGGAAGGGCGGGTTACATCTGTGAAAGCAAATACCTGGTGCGTTTCATCTTCATGCACAGTATCGGTTTGGGTTTTCATGAAGGCGAGCGCGTTATCTTCGTCATGCCATGTAAGACCTTTGTAGTTTTCGGTATCTGAATCTAAAACCATGGTGCTATTGTTGGAAAGGTTAAGGAGATGAACCCCGTTTCCAAGTTTTTCGGAAGCATCTATGGCAAGGGCAAGGTGGGTTCCTGCATCATTAAATGCATATGCCGATACATTGCCAATAAGTTGATTTGTGCCAGAACTCAAGTCCCTGATGATAATATCCGTACCGTCGGATTTCACACCTTCGGCTTTGTATTTTCGCATGATCAGGTGACTTCCGGTCTCTGAAAATTCCGAATCCTGTATCATTTTTATAGTATCAACTTCTGAGGTTGCAAGGTTCATCAAACCAAGATCGTACTGTACTCTTTTATCCTGGTCTTCCAGTTTTTTTGCTTCGTCTTCAGAAACTCCGATTCGGAATGTAAACCAGTTGGTATTACTAGAAAAGTCGGGCTGCGTGCTGTACATAAATTTGTGTTCATCGTCTGAATTCACCTCGGTGAGCATCAGCCAGCCATCGCCTTCAACCAGCGAAACTTGGTAAGCAAACCAGTTCCCATCATCTGAAAAGGCCGTTGAATAGATGCTTTGCCATTGGGCATAATCTGCCGGTTCTAAATCTTTTTTCTGTGCTTGCAGCGAACTTGTGATAAGGAATAGCAACGTAACGATCCCCACTCCAAAAACTTGTTTATTCATTTATACATCCCGTTTGTTAATATGATTTTAGGTGGCGTTACAGTACCAAATTTAATTCACAATTGCATAATCGGGGAAATAGTCTTTAATGAATTTTATTATTCAGGCCAGAGCTCGAATTAAAGATCCTATCAAACCCACAGAAAAAAGTCTTCCCTTGAGGGAAGTACGGCTTTAGCCGGGATGGGTGTGGGTGCCAAGGCCTCAGCTTCCTGCCACTAACACCCTCCGCATGCTTTAAGAATTGATTTCAGGCTATGATCGTATCATAGCCTGAAATCAATCGTCAGGCGAACTTGGTGTCGTCGGACGAAATATGAAGCTGGTCCGGCAATTTAAAACTCCAATTCGATTCAGGAATTTTAATTTTGCCGTAAAAGTTTAAATTGGTGAATTCGTAATAACTAAAGAAACAGAATATACTTGAGCTATAACTTTCTACCATATCACCTTGGGTGTACCGTCTGGAGCCTGGCGGAATGGAAGGGTACGTTTTTTAAGGATGACACCAAGCCGGCTGAGTTTTTATCCCAGTATGCTTCAGCTTTTAATTCCGTAGAGGGTAATACCACCTTCTATAATGTACCGTCAGTAGAAACTATCCAAAAGTGGGGCAAACAAACGCCCAAAGGATTTAAGTTTTGTTTTAAATTTCCGCGATACATCACCCACGAAAAACGGTTGCATAATGTAAAAGGAGAAGTCCTGGATTTTGTGCGCTTATTTGAACCCATCCGGGAAAAGCTTGGACCTTTTATGATCCAGTTTCCGGAATCGTTTTCTCCCAACGAGCTGTACCGGCTGGAAGATGTTTTTTCAATTCTCCCTAAAGCCTTTAGCTATTCGGTTGAGATGCGCCACAAGGATTTTTTCGATCATGGTAAACACGAGCGCAATCTCATCTCTTTGCTCAAAAGTTATGATGTGGACCGCGTTATTTTTGATACCCGTAAGCTTCATTCCACCAACTCAGATGACCCTACTATTATTGAAGCCCAAAAGAAAAAACCGAAAGTCCCTATTCGATTTGATACTACGGGTGCACGGCCGGTATTACGTTTTGTGGGCACAAACGACATCCTGAATAATGAACCCTATTTAAAAGAATGGGCCATTATTGTTGCGGAATGGATTGGGGAAGGGCTACATCCATATGTGTTTATACATGCCCCAAATAAAGCCGATCAGCCCGCACTCTGTCAACACTTTCACAAACTGCTTTCTGAATTTATAGAATTACCCCCGCTGCCTGAATGGCCAATTAATAAGCAAGATACTCAGCTTGGGTTGTTTTAAAATGCTTAATCAATCCCTAATGATCTTTTCAGTCTTAAGCGAAGCGGAGACTGGAAAGTACCCGCCCAGGAAGTCTCCGACTTCCAATACGGGCAACCCTTTCAAATCATGATCTCTTCGATGTCAAGCAATCCGGTTTTATCTATATACCATGAAGCACTGCTATAAAGATAATCCTGGGGTCGTTTACAAAAACCAGCCTCAACTGGGTTATAATGGATGTAGTTCATTTTTTGCGTATAAAATGAATTAGTGGTTACCTCCATTGGCCGGTTGTCATGTCTCCAAAATTGGTAGGTAGTGTTGTTTGGATTCTTACTTCCTGCCTTTTTAAACATCCAAAGCATCCATTTTCTTCTGCTTTCTTTTGGATTGGATTCCAGGTCTTTAAGAACGCTGAAAGCCGTGAACTTTTAAGATCACGGAGAATAGATGATAATTTATGCCCCTCTCTCGCACTGACCATGAGATGAATATGATTGCTCATCAAGCACCACCCATGAATTCTGAGGCCTTTGTTTTGTTGGCAAAATTTCAGGCTTTCAACAATTACATTTTTGTAAGTCGGCCTTGTAAACACATCGATCCAATCTACCACCGCAAAGGTGATAAAATGAGCTTGCTGGTCATTATGAATTTTAAACCCCGACATATTCTAATATATAACTTGGTTGCCATGATGCAAGTCGGAGACTTGCTGGGCTGTTACTCTTAAGTCAGCGCTCGGTAAATATTTTTAACCTTCCTGACTAAACAGCCTCGCTTTAAGACTTAAGAGATCCTAAGTGAATACTCAGCTTGGGTTGTTTTAAAATGCTTAATCAATCACCCCAACAAAGGCCGAGTTCTCAACGAAAGAATGGGTGTTCAGCTCGTCCATGGCTTCCAGCTCTTTACCGACTTCTGTTTTGATGATGGCCGTACGCTGAGCCGGTTTGAATACGCTGATCTCAAGGTTTTCAAACTGTGATCTTATTTCTTTTACCGTCGATTCTGTTGCGCCTGCATTCAAAAAAACCAGAAGTAGTCCGGAAGGTCCTTGTTGCTTCTCTAATTGTTCGAGCAACTCGTTACGTTCCGCATCACTCATCATCCGGCTTTCTTTGATCTTATTCTGGAGATTGGCATCGTATTGGCGTCTATGATCCAGTACAGAATCAACCACAGTAAGCCCTTCTATTTCTGTAAGCTGATCTTCTTCGATTCTATTATCAACATGAAGCACATAATTCTCAAAAACTGCGGATTCAACTTCATAGCCTAAGCGGGTGACTTCAGCCCTCATCTCCTCTTCAGAAACACCCTGTTCAAAACTTACCTGGAGCTTACCCTCAGCAAGTTTGTATTCCCCGTTTTGCAGATCTTGGATAGCGGAGTCGTCCATTGTTTGGGCTATTACAAACAGGGGTATTAAAGCCATACAAAAACATAAAATGATATACCTCATATCGACCTCTTTCTTTTAGTTATTGACGGTGATTATAAGACACGGAACAATCACTCTTAATTATTTTGTGAGCAACTTAGCCTTCCAGCTTCCATAGGCTACCGCTAACAGATATACACAAATAAACAGAAACCCGCCGGTTAATTCAAAATTTTCTACTAACAAGCCCATAATAGGCTGGGAAATCATTCCCCCTAAAAAGCCCATAGTAGCTACCGAAGCAAGGGCAATGGCACCCTGCCGGCCGGCTGCGCTAAATATCATAGGAAAGGTAAGGGCAACGCCAGCTCCGGCTACAATAAACCCAATTGTGGCCAGAATTATATGTGCTGAAATTACAGCCAATAAAATACCTGCAATGGATACTAATGAACCAGCGATGAGTAAGGCCCGGGCGCCAAATCTGGGCTTAAGCCGATCACCGATTAGCCTCATGCCCAGTAAAGAACCTGCATATGCGGCATAGCCGATAGCTGCCCATCCATCCGGGGCCTTCACATAATCAGCAAAGAATAAAGTCACCCAATTTGTAATGGAGTCTTCGATTGCCGCAGCCAGAAAACAAATGACTCCCAAACCAATAACAGCTCCCTTTGGAAGACGAAGTCCTGCTTTAACCTGCGCCGGATCGGGTTGGTCATCTGGCAGGTAGGCATAACTTATCATCAGGATAAGGAGCAGAATAAAAGACATCCCCCAAAAATGAACTGAGACAGAAAAATCGAGGCTTGTCATGCCTGTGCCGATCAATGCTCCCAGGAAATTACCCACTCCAAACCAGGAGTGAATGGTAGACATATATGATTTACCGGTATCTACTTCAATTTTTGACCCCAGCGCATTTATACTGATGTTAAAACCTCCGGCACCTGCTCCCGCCAAAAACAGGATCAACGCCAAAGTTTCCCAGTTAGGGGCCATCGTCATGGGGATGAGCGTTAACACCACCACAAAGCCAAATAACAGCGTCGATTTTTTAGCACCAATCCGCTGCAGGCAAGCCGTTATGACGGGCATAATGACAACGGTTCCAATACCTTTGCCCAATAACGCATAGCCCAGAGTGGCGGGGGTAAGCATGGCTATTTCACGGATGGCGGGTATGCGCGATGCCCAGGTTGCAAAGGCTGCCCCCAGTATCAGGAATACAGCACAGATTGCAATCAGTTGTTTTTTGGAAGAAATAGAGGTTTGATTCACAGGATATTTCCTTGACAATGAGGCGCTAAAATAATGGCTTTCGAGATGACTTCATAAGTGAAAACAAATGACTTCAGTATTGGATTTTAACTGGTTATTAATTTCCTTTCCTGCTATCTAATTTTAAAATCCTTTATCTGTTTTCATGCCCGAATTTGATGTTACCTTATTAACTGATTCCCGGTATATCAACCCTACTTCTCAGACAAAATATGTGCGGAATATCCTGAATGAGGATGCAATTTTGCAGAAAGCTCTTGAGGCAAAGGGAATGAAAGTAACCCGCAAAGATTGGGCTGATCCCGCTTTTGATTGGGCAACTACCCGTGCTGCCCTATTCCATACAACCTGGGATTATTTTGATCGGTTTTATGAATTCAATCGCTGGCTCACTCAAGTATCGCAAGACACTACCTTGATCAATAGCTCCAATATTATCAACTGGAATATTGATAAACACTATCTTTCAGGGCTTAGCAAAAAGGGTGTTCATACAGTCCCAACCCGGTTCATTCCCCATGGCTCGGGCATATCGCTGGCAGAGCATATAAACATGACCGGCTGGAGACATGCGGTTATCAAGCCTACTGTCGGTGGTGCGGGCCGACATACGCATCGAATTTCTGAGGCTAATCTTGCTGAAGTGGCTCAATACCTTACCCCTGTTATGAATTCGGAAGATTTTATGCTTCAGCCTTTTCAATATTCCATTGAATCTGAAGGCGAGCTATCACTGATGGTATTCGGAAACGAATACAGTCATGCCGTTTTAAAGAAAGCAAAAAAAGGAGATTTTCGAGTTCAGGATGATTTTGGAGGAACCGTTCACCACCACACTGCTTCAGATACTGAAATTGAATTTGCGTTGAATGCCGTTGCAGCCTGCCCCGAACTGCCTGCATATGCCCGGGTTGATATTATCCGTGATAATGACGGAGACCTGGCCGTTTCTGAACTGGAGTTAGTTGAGCCTGAAATGTGGTTCCGCCTGAGGCCTGAAGCCGCTGAGTTATTGGCGGGTGAAGTGGGGCGGAGAATTTAAATAACTATAATTTGAGATAATATCTATGAAGTTGCCATCCTTGTAGATGTTAGATAATTCGTTAGCGAAAGTATTTTTTTAAAAACATCAAAGTCCTGTAAAGAGAAGTCCTCCCTTGAGGGAGGTGCCGTATTTTGACGTGTCAAAATACACGGAGGGTGTACGCTAAGACTAACGTTGCTTTTTGTGCCTATGAATTATCTATAGCCCATGATTTTTTTCGATTCGAACATAGTAAGCCTTGGCACCTACACCTCTCACAACAAATCAGGAACAACTGATTTGTTGATCTCTCCTCCCCGATGGTCGGGACGCCAGCGCAAGGAGAGA
>Ga0136557_1002152_pt1 | contig 11690 bp, 8 predicted proteins | sample AntRauTorckE6832_FD_104796 | JGI IMG/M metagenome (GOLD analysis project Ga0136557, IMG submission 104796) | Saline lake microbial communities from Rauer Islands, Antarctica - Metagenome Torckler E6 #832 | ecosystem: Environmental > Aquatic > Non-marine Saline and Alkaline > Saline | place...
CGGGAAAGTCGAACATGTCGGCCGTGCGCGTGCACGGTGCAAAACCATTGCCCACTTGCGCGGCCGTGAGACCCGTCAGAGCGCGGATCAATGACGATTTGCCGGCACCGGTTTTTCCTAGCAGCCATATAACAGGCAGCGTGCGACTGACCTGTTCGGCCGCATTTTCCAGGCCCGGCTCCAGGCCCGGCTCCAGGTCCGTAAGGATGCTTTCCTTAACAACGTCGTTGGTCGCATTTCTGGCATTAGACCCATCGATGCTATTGCGATCGCCCTGGGCAAGCAGCTGCCAGAGTCGTTCAAAGTATCGATTCATCGCTGGCCCCTGTGTGTGCACCGTTTTCTGACTGTGCACATAACGTCCACTGGTGCCTGATTAGCACCAGTATACGCAGGGATATGGTCGGGTTTCCAGAGTGCTATGCCCGGATGCTCAGGCGAACTGGTTCATGGTGTTGTTTTTGCCCGAGGCTTTCAGGGCATTGCTGCCAGAGAAGTACTCTTTATGGTTGTCCCCGATATTGGAGCCCGCCATATCCTGATGCTTGATGCAGGCCAGGCCACGACGGATTTCCTCACGCTGAACTTTCCGCACATACGCCAGCATGCCCTGCTCGCCAAAGTAGTCCTTAGCCAGATCGTCTGTGGAAAGCGCGGCAGTGTGGTAGGTCGGCAGCGTAATCAGGTGGTGGAACACACCCGCCATCCGGGCAGCATCGCGCTGGAAACTCTGGATACGGGCATCAGCCTCTTGTGCCAGGTCACTTTCGTCGTATTCAACACTCATCAGTTTGTCGCGCTGGTACTGCGCCAGATCACGTCCGTCTTCTGACCACGCATCGAAAACCTGTTGACGGAAACTCAAGGTCCAGTTGAACGAAGGGCTGTTGTTGTACACCAGTTTGGCTTTGGGTTCGATCTCCCGAATCCGGTTGACCATACTGGCAATCTGCTGCAAGTGTGGCTTTTCGGTTTCAATCCACAGCAGATCAGCACCGTGTTGCAACGATGCAATACAATCCAGAATCACCCGATCGACGCCGGTGTCAGGCTTGAATCGCACCAGCCCATTGGCCAGACGTGTCGGCCTGATGTTGGTATCGCCTCGTCGCAATAACATATCACCGGACTTTAATTGATCCAGTGAGGTAATTTCATCGCCATCAATAAAGGCATTGTACTGGTCGTTTAAATCACCAGGGCTTTGTGATACCGGAATTTTCTGGGTCAGACTGGCACCCAGTGAGTCCGTGCGGGCAACAATTACACCATCCTCAACGCCAAGCTCCAGAAAGGCGTAACGCACGGCGTTGATCTTGGCCAGAAAGTCCTCGTGCGGCACAGTGACCTTGCCATCCTGATGACCACACTGCTTGGCATCGGACACCTGATTTTCAATCTGGATACAACAGGCACCCGCCTCGATCATTTTTTTAGACAGCAGGTAAGTCGCCTCCTCATTGCCAAAGCCCGCATCAATGTCGGCAATGATGGGCACGATGTGGGTCTGGAAATTGTCGATTCTGTTCAGCACCGCTTTCTGCGCCACCTGATCCCCCGCTGCGCGGGCCGCATCCAGGTCCTTGAACAGGTGATTGAGTTCCCGGGCATCGGCCTGACGCAGGAACGTATACAGCTCGCTTATCAACGCCGGCACGGCGGTTTTTTCATGCATGGACTGATCAGGCAGCGGCCCGAATTCGGAACGCAATGCCGCAATCATCCAGCCAGACAGGTAAAGGTAGCGACCCTTTGTACTCTCAAAGTGCTTTTTGATGGATATCATTTTCTGCTGCCCGATGAATCCGTGCCAGCACCCCAGCGACTGCGTGTACTGACTGGGATCGCGATCATAGGCGGCCATATCGTCACGCATGATACGCGCGGTGTAGCGGGCAATATCCAGCCCGGTCTGAAAGCGGTTCTGCAGACGCATGCGGGTAATGTAGTCCCACTGATGCCATTCCATGCATCACCTTGTGCCGCCAATGTGCGGTTGGCCTGGTCCATCTGTTGCTGATAAGTCGACATAGTGGTTTCCTCATGAGTGTGTTTTCAAAATTACAAAGGTGAACTATCAAGCCCGGGCTTTGGCCAGGCGACGATAGTGATGCAAGGTGCGTTCGGTATACCCATTTGGCTGCGCCTGGCCTTCAAAGATCAGCGCCCTGGCTGCGCTAAACGCCAGACTTCGATCATAATTCGTGCTCATGGGTCGGTATTCAGAATCACCCTGATTCTGCTGATCCACCACGGCGGCCATGCGCCGCATCACGCTCAGCACCTGATGCTCGCTGCAAATACCATGCAATAACCAGTTGGCAACATGCTGGCTGGAGATCCGCAGGGTGGCGCGATCCTCCATCAGGCCGGCCCCATGAATATCAGGCACCTTGGAACACCCGATCCCGTGATCAATCCAGCGCACGACATAACCCAGGATGCCCTGAATATTGTTTTCCAGTTCCCGGACAATGGCTTCATCTGTCAGTGCGTGTCTGGCGGGCAAAAGCGGTATATTCAGGATGTCCGCCAGGGCTGCGCGCGGACGCGAACGCAGAGCCTGTTGCCGGACCAACACATTAACCTCGTGATAATGCAAGGCGTGCAACGTGGCGGCGGTTGGCGACGGCACCCAGGCGGTTGTTGCACCGGCCCTGGGGTGTGCGATTTTGCTTGCCATCATGCCGGCCATGTCATCGGGCGCCGGCCACATGCCCTTGCCGATCTGTGCCCGGCCGGGCAAACCACAGGCCAGCCCGACATCCACGTTATGGTCTTCGTAGGCGCGAATGCAGACCTGATCCTTGAGCTGGGCTTTCGGTAAAAAGGCGCCCGCGTGCATGCTGGTATGAATCTCGTCGCCGGTACGGTCAAGGAACCCGGTATTGATGAATACCAGTCGTTCCCGTGCGGCGGCAACGCAGGCCGTCAGATTGACCGTCGTGCGCCGCTCCTCATCCATGATGCCAAGCTTGATGGTATTGCGAGGTAGCTGCAGCAGATCTTCCACCCGATCAAACAGCATGACGGTAAAAGCAACTTCTTCCGGCCCATGCAATTTCGGTTTGACGATGTAAATGCTGCCGCAGCGCGAATTACGCAAAGCATTCGCCTTGCGAACATCCAGCGAGGCAATCAGGGCGGTAACCACGGCGTCAATAATGCCTTCTGGCGCTGGCTGATTGTTAGCATCGAGCATCAGCTCGCTGTCCGTTAACAAACCCACATTGCGAATCAGCATCAGGGCCCGGCCTGGTAAGTGACCTTGTGTTCCATCGGCGGCCGTGAATACTTTGTCCGGGTTCAGTGAGCGTAAGCGCAACTTCCCGTCCTTGACTAATTCAACGCTGAGATCACCTCGTATCAGTCCCAGCCAATTGGCGTAAACCTCTAATTTGTCGTCAACATCAACCGCTGCCACCGAGTCCTCACAGTCCATGATGGTAGTCAGCGCCGATTCAACCTTGATGTCCCGAACGCTCGCCGGGGCCTGGCGGCCGATCACACCGCTATGATCGAATTCAACTTCGACATGCAACCCGTGGTTGCACAGAATGATCGAATCGGGTTGCTGAAGCGGTCCCGTCAGCCCCGTCCACTGCGCGGGCTGACGCAATCCGCTGCAAGTGCCGTTGGCAAGCTCGATCACCAGCTGAGCATTTTCAATCCGGTAGCAGGTGGCCTGCTGATGCGAACCGTCAGCCAGCGCAAACGCGCGATCCAGGAAATCCCTTGCATAGCGGATCACGTTGGCGCCACGTCTTGCGTTGTAGCCAGGGCCTGCGGCCAGTTCACCGGTATCAGGAATCAGGTTGCTACCGTAGATGGCATCGTACAGGCTGCCCCAGCGTGCGTTGGCGGCATTGATGGCAAAGCGCGCATTCTTGATCGGTACAACCAGTTGTGGGCCGGCAATCTGCGCTATTTCCTCATCCACCTTGCCGGTTGCAATCGTCTCTGGCCGGGCCTCGGGTAGCAGGTACCCGATCTCCTCCAGGAAACGGCGGTAGGCGTCAGCATCATGCGGGCGCCCCTGGCGCTGCTGATGCCACTGGTCAAGCTGCCGCTGCAGGTCGTCTCGCCGGCCCAGCAAGGCGTGGTTGCGCGGGGCCAGCTCCGCCACCAGTGCTTCAAACCCCTGCCAGAAAGTCGGGGCATCCAGGTCGGTCAATGGCAAGACCTGTTCAGTGATGAAGTGGTAAAAGCGTGTATTGATGGCGCTTTCTAATTGTATGGCTGATTGCATGCCGATCTCCGTTGCCACCTGATCCATCTTGAAGACGTCCAGGTCGATTGCTTAAGACAGGCGCAGTGTATAGAATTGCTTAAAGGAATTTTACAATAAGAATTTTACATTGTTAATTTTACAAAATGCAGGCCCGCCTACTGACGACCCCTGGCGAAACTTGCGTTGAGGGTGAAATATCATGAGAAGCCGTGCCAGTCTGATAAGGCAATCCCATTTTCTGGGCACCAAAATCCGCAATCTGCGCAAACAACATCATCTGACGCTGGAGGATCTGTCTGCCCGATGCGTCAAAGTTGATCCCGAAGCAGCACCCTCAGTGTCCTATCTTTCAATGATTGAGCGCGGCAAACGGGTGCCCGGCAAAGACATGCTGACCATCATCGCCGCCGTGTTTCAGAAAGACATCGACTGGTTTATGGACGATGCCCTGCCGCAAACGGCAATCACACCGGCAAAGTCCGGCCACGGCGGCATCAGCGGCATGGCACTGGAACCTGGTTTTCTGTTCAGCGACAACATCCTGCAGATTGCGATCCCGGAAATGCTGGCCCAGACCGGCACCACCGGCCGCCAGTTTGCCCACCTGTTGATACGGGCGCATCAGGAACATCACCGCAATCATTTCCCCGATCTGGAGCGTGCTGCCGAAAGTATCGGCCTTAAACGCATGCCGTTACGTGTTGATGAGTTGATGGCAATCGTGGAAAAACTGGGTCTGACGATCAAGTGGTTTACCCGCACACCCAAAGAGGTTCTCGACGAAACCGGTGCCCACTCAAAGAGTACCGTTCGTTCTTTTTTTGATCCGCCCGGCACGCTTTACCTGAATGAAATGCTGAAAGCCGAGCCGGCGCGACTCAAGTATGACCTGGCGCTACATATCGGGCATTGCACCTTGCATAACAAAGACGGATTAAAGAGTGTACTGCTGGCGGGGAAAAATCAGAGCAGTGCCGGCAGCGCAGCAAGTGCACAATCTTTTGAACCTGATGCCCAGGATATTCTGGGAGCCTGGCGTGATTTTGAGTGCAGCTTTTTTGCCGGCGCCCTGCTCTGCCCGCGTATTCCATTCCGGCAATTGCTGGAACGCAACAGCTACGAAGTCAGTATCCACCAGCAACTGGATGTGTCCCCCTCCGTGGTGATGCGGCGCATGACGGCGGTTTCATCCTACCCGCACTGGCACTATTTTGATGCCTACCCGCCCGGCACCCTGAAGGCAGTCTACCGCGGCAACGGCATCCCGCTGCCCTGGGGCAATATGCGCCTGGTGGAGGATCCCTGCCAGAACTGGGCGGTGTTCCGCATGATTAACCAGAACAACGCCGACACCTCCGCCCAGATTTCAGTGTTAGAGACCAGCAAAGGTCCCCGCATCTATTGCTGTGAGTCGGTCAACGTGCAGGACATGGCCGGCAATCCCCACGTACTGTGCGCCGGCATTGACCTGAATCCGGTACTTGATACACAGGGCCGCGCTGCCAGCGAACTCGCCGGCAGTCTGAAAGAGGCCTGCGTCAAGGGCGGTGGCAATGCCGAAATCCCGGCGGCCATCCGCAAGGATCTGCTCAGCGCCGCCGGCATACTCAATATTGGCTGGATACAGCGCGGCATCAACAACCCGGCACGGGTGATCTGCTCACGCGGATCGGTATGCCCGCGCACGCCGGGCTGCTACCCGGCAATCGATTCGCCGGATACGCTGAGCGTGATGGAGAAGATGCAGCAAGCCATCCGGCTGGAATGTTAACAGCGCTGCAGTCAATGTTGTCGCTAAAGGCATCAGGAGGTGGCGCTTTTTCAATCGCCCTACTTATCGACGGGCAGCTGGCTCATGAAACTGGACAATACCCCGCCGTGGAGATACCTTTTGCCTGCTCAAGACAGAAAACTCCGGAAAAGGCTGATTGATGACAATAACGATGCCCGATGGCCTGATTGTGGTGGCCAAAGCCGATTGCCCTACCTGCCGTCTGGTCGAGCCCCTGCTGACAGAGCTGGCCGCGGCTGGCGCCCTGACCGTCTATGTGCAGGACTCAACCGAGTACGCGGCGACACTGCCGGGCACACTCTATGATCAGACACTGGAGCATTCCTGGCGCCTGGGCGCCGAATTTGTGCCAACGCTGATCAGGGTCGAAAACGGTCAGGAGGTGGCGCGCACCCATGGCTGGCACAAGGGTGACTGGCGCGCCATCAGCGGGCTGGGTGAAACTCTCGGCAAAACCTTGGACGAAGACCTGCCGGAGATGCGTCCCGGCTGTGGTTCCAAAACGCTGGAACCGGGCATTGCCGAGTCCCTGGAACTGGCATTCGGTGATGTCAAACTGCAATCTCGCCAGATTGATATTTCCGGCGCCGATGATCCGATCGAGGCCTGTTACGAGCGCGGCTGGAGTGATGGCATGCCGGTCGTGCCACCCACGCCGGTGCGAGTGCTACGTATGCTCAAGGGTACCGCGCGCGCATCACATGAAGTGATTGGTCTGATGCCGCCGGACCTGGTGCCCTGCACTGTCGAAAAAGTCGCCGTCAATGCGGTCATGGCCGGCTGCAAACCGGAATACATGCCGGTAGTGCTGGCTGCGCTGGAAGCAGCGCTGGATGAAGCATTCGGTCTGCACGGGCTTATCTGCACCACCATGTTCGGCAGCCCCATGATCATGGTCAACGGTCCCATCGCCAGGGCTATCGGCATGAATTCAGGGGGCAATGCGCTGGGCCAGGGCAACCGGGCCAATGCCACCATCGGTCGTGCTTTGCAATTGATCATCCGTAATGTCGGCGGCGGTCGCCCGGGTGAAATCGACCGCGCCACCCTGGGCAATCCCGGGAAATACAGCTTCTGCTTTGCCGAGGCAGAGGACAGCGACTGGCTGCCGTTGGCCCAGGAGCGCGGTATCGAGCCTGGCCGTTCGGCGGTAACCCTGTTCCCGGGCGAAGGCGTGCAGGGTATTATCGATCAGAAGTCGCGCGACCCTGAGTCCCTGGTCCGATCCATTGCCCTGTCGCTGCGCGCGGTAGATCACGCTAAACTGGCGATGGCGGGTGATGCAGTGCTGGTAGTGTCGCCCGAGCACGCACGCGTGTTCAGCGAGGCCGGCTGGTCCAAGCAACGCCTGCGCGAGGAGCTCGAACAATTGCTGCTGGCGCCGGGCAAGGACCTGATCGCGGGTGCCGGCGGCATTGCCGAAGGCATTCCAGAGCGTTTCAGGGACAAGCAGGTGCCCAAATTCCGTCCGGGCGGCCTGCTGATTGTCAGGGCTGGCGGTACCGCCGGCCTGTTTTCTGCCATTATCGCTGGTTGGGCGGCATCGGGCCCGATCGGTTCATCACCCGTCACACGTGAGGTTACACTATGAATGAGACAATACTGCTCGACCCGACGGCGGAAAACGCCCCAGCGCAGCGGGCCCGTCTGGCACGCCCGGACAGCCTGCAGGGCAAGGTGGTCGGCCTGCTGGACATTTCCAAACCGCGAGGCAATGTATTTCTTGACCGCATCGAGGAGCAATTGGCGGCGATGGGCATTGTGGTCAGGCGCTACAGTAAACCAACCTTTACCCGGCCAGCACCCACGGAACTGAAGCAGCAGATGGCTGCCGAAGTCGACGTGCTGGTGGAAGGACTGGCCGACTGAGGATCGTGCACGTCGTGCTGTATGCATGACATCGCCGATCTGGAGTCACGTCAGATCCCGGGAGTAGGAGTTGCCTCCAGTGAATTTGTTGACGCTGCGGCCGCACAGTCCAGGGCGCTGGGTTTCGATCCGGCCATGGTCTTTGTGCCACATCCGATTCAGAACCGCACCGATGCGGAAATGCGCACCCTGGCCGATGAGGCCCTGGGTGAGATTCTGCGCCTGTTGCGCGCTGAGCACGATAGTCCGGACAGTTGAGGCAGTAACGCTGATCTGGCCAGGAGCCGGGCAATGAGCGTGCCTCTGGCTGGACGCCCACCAGCCGTGGGCAAAGTCCTGGCCTGGCCTGGCATTCAGGCGCTGATTGCCTGCCATGGCCGTGCGCTGGTGCTTGATACCCTGCGCGCTGCCTTGCAGCAGTGGCGAGACGGCGCCATCAGCGATGAACAGACCCTGCTTGCCTGTGTTCAAGACGATATCGAACATTTGCTCGCGCCTTCCATGAAACCTGTGTTCAACCTCACCGGCACCGTCCTGCATACCAATCTGGGTCGCGCACCCTTGCCGCCGGAAGCAATCAAGGCGATGACAGCGATCGCCAGCGGCGCCAGCAACCTGGAATACGATCTGGCCAGCGGCAAACGCGGTGATCGTGATGCCCATGTGGAAAGCTTGATCTGTCGCCTGACTGGGGCAGAAGCGGCCACGGTGGTCAATAACAATGCCGCTGCCGTGCTGCTGGTGCTCAATGCCCTGGCCCGGCGCCGGGAGGTGGTTGTGTCCCGGGGTGAATTGATCGAGATTGGCGGCTCCTTTCGCCTGCCGGACATCATGGCCCGCGCTGACTGCAAGTTGCATGAAGTCGGCACCACCAATCGCACTCACCCGCACGACTATGCCGACGCGATCAATTCGCGCACCGCCTTGTTGCTCAAGGCTCATACCAGCAACTACAGGGTGCAGGGCTTCATCCAGAGCGTCAGCGAGGCAGAACTGGCGACCATAGCCCACCGTCATGAGTTGCCCCTGGTCGTCGATCTGGGCAGTGGTTCACTGATCGACATGCAGGCCCTGGGTCTGCCGGCCGAGCCCGTGGTTGGCGATGTGCTGGCCCAGGGCGTTGACGTAGTGACGTTCAGTGGCGACAAACTGCTGGGCGGGCCGCAGGCCGGTATCATTGCCGGCCGCGCTGACCTCATCAGCAAAATTCGCAAGAGCCCGCTCAAGCGCGCCCTGCGCTGCGACAAACTCACGCTGGCGGCATTGGAGGCGGTGCTGCGATTGTATGTCAACCCGGACACCCTGGTGCAGCGCATCCCGACCCTGCGACTGCTGACGCGCAGTCAGAGTGCCGTTCAAGCCACGGCCGATGCCTTGCTGCCGGGCCTGAGATCCTGGACCGGTGCCGGTTTTGTGGTCGATACCTGTGATGTACACAGTCAGATCGGTTCCGGTTCGCTGCCGCTGGACCTGCTGCCCAGCGTCGCCTTGCGCCTGCGCAGCAGCCACAACAATAAGCGCTCTCGCAGCAGACAGTTGCGCGAGATGGCCGCGCGCCTGCGCCAGTTACCCCGGCCGGTCATTGGCCGTATTGCTGATGACAGCCTGCTGCTTGATTGTCGTTGTGTGGAAAACCATCAGGCGCTGCAGGCCCAGTGGATGACAACAGCACAGGCGCCAGCACCAGCACAGGAACAGGCACAGCCGGAGACGCAGGCATGATCATCGCCACGGCCGGGCATGTCGATCACGGCAAAACCACGCTGATCAAGGCACTGACCGGCAGCAATACTGATCAACTGGCCGAAGAGCAGCGTCGCGGCCTCACCATCGATCTTGGCTTTGCCTGGCTGCATGATTCCCAGGCCGGTGCCATCGGCTTTGTTGATGTGCCGGGGCATGCGCGTTTTATTCGCACCATGCTGGCCGGCATTGCCGGGGTCGATGCAGCCCTGCTGGTCATCGCTGCCGATGAAGGCCCCATGCCGCAAACCCGTGAACATCTGGCGCTGCTGGATTTGCTGGGGGTGGGTCAGGCAATTGTGGTGATGAGCGCCATTGATCGGGCTGACAATGAACAACGTGCAGTCTGCCACGCGGCCATCAATGAGTTACTGGCAAACAGCAGTCTGGCGCGCGCCGCCGTCATGGAAGTGTCCGCTGCCAGCGGCGAGGGGATAACAGCGCTGCTGACAGCGATTCGCGCGCTGACGCTAAACTCTCCGGCTCGCAGTAGCCAGGGCTATCCGCGTTTTCTGATAGATCGCCGCTTCACTGTGCCCGGCACTGGATGTGTGGTAACTGGCACTTTACTTAACGGGCAACTCACTCTTGGCACTCTTGGCACTCAGCAGGATGCTGGGCTTTGCATCACGCCGCGGGGTATTGCCAAAGCACGAGGCAGATCGGTACGCCTGCGCTCCATGCAGATTGATGGCACCCAGGTGACTGAATTAAAGGCTGGTCAACGCGCAGCGCTGAACCTGGCGGGCGAGCTGGATACCAAATACCCGCAGCGCGGAGACTGGCTGCTGGCCAGCGCCATGTGCCAGACCAGCGCACGACTGGATATTCAGTTGCGCCTGCTGCCCGGCACAGCAATACACCGCGGCACATTACAGATTCTGATCGGTGCCAGCGCCGTGAGTGGCCGTCTGGTCTGGCTGGATGAGGCGACCGGTCTGGCTCAGGCACTGCTCGATCAGCCGGTGCATGCCATGGTCGGCGACTCGATCATTGTGCGCGAACCGGCTGCCAACCGGACACTGGGCGGGGGCGGGGTGCTGGATCCCATGGGCGCTCAGCGCGGGCGCACAAAACCGGAGGCACTGGCCCGGCTGACAGCCTTAGGTGCAGCGACCTGCGCAGCAGCGGCGCTGCCAGTTGAATTGGCGCACCTGAGCGAACTGAACCTGACGGCGTTCGCCAAACGCTGGAATCTGCGTCCGAACGAGCTGGACGCCATGACCGCACACGCCGGGCCGACGCAGCTGGGGGATCAGGCGGTCAGTAACAAGCGTATTGCCGAGGCTGAAACCCGGCTGCTGGAAAGTGTGCGACATGCCCACACAGAGCAGCCTGCGCAACTGGGCGTACACCAGCAGCATCTGCTTCGCCAGGCCGCCACCGGCTTATCCATGACCACAGGACTGTTGTTGCTCAAGCGCCTGGTGGCCACCGGCCAGCTGCAACGCCATGGTTCCGTGATGGCCCTGCCCGGGTATTCGCCGGTGCTGGCACCGGAAGATCAAATACTCTGGCAACAGGTGCATCAAGAACTGGCCAGTTCGGGTTTGCGCCCGCCGATTGTGGGCGAGCTGGCAGGACGCCTGGGAATGGAGCGCGACACCATGCTGCAGTTTATGCAACGCCTGCAGCAATGGGGTTATGTAATGGCGGTCGCACCCAACCGTTTTTATCTGCCCGAACGCCTGGACGATCTCGCCGCTGTTGCTCAAGCGCTGGGCCGGGAAAGCCCCGATGGTAGTTTTTCCGCCGCCGATTACCGTGACCGTTCTGACCTTGGTCGCAACCTGAGCGTCAAGGTGCTGGAGTATCTGGACCGCGCCGGTGTCACCTGCTACCGCCAGCAGCGCCGTTTTGTGCAACCGGCTTATCAGCGCGAATCAGGGGAGAAAATAGCGTAAGCTATTCGTCATGAGCGTAAGCTATCCATCATGGAAGGACATCGTCCCCGGTGGCGCGCCCGGACTTCAACTCCGGTGAGATGCGCACCGCGCGTCTGGTGGGTTCGACTCCCATGCCCTTCCGCCACATCGCTATGCAACAACATCGCCA
>Ga0136557_1002153_pt1 | contig 11687 bp, 12 predicted proteins | sample AntRauTorckE6832_FD_104796 | JGI IMG/M metagenome (GOLD analysis project Ga0136557, IMG submission 104796) | Saline lake microbial communities from Rauer Islands, Antarctica - Metagenome Torckler E6 #832 | ecosystem: Environmental > Aquatic > Non-marine Saline and Alkaline > Saline | place...
ATTACTGTTTTGTGTGGTAACTTAACAATAATACAATTTGTAAAAAAGGTCTACTATCAATACATAAAAATCACTTCGCGATAGTGATCAAGGGTCACCATCGCGAAGCGATTTTGTACAATACTATTAAATAATTAAACGAATTTCTAAGGAGTGTGTTCATGGGAAATATTAACAGTATGGTTGACAGAGCAGGTGCCATTTTAGAATATCTATATAACTCCAATGACCCAGTTGGTGTGAGTAAAATTTCTAGTGATTTAGAGTTACCTAAGGCGACGGCCTTTAGAATTTTAAAGACTTTATTAAAGTGGGATATTGTTGAAACAGATTTTAATACGAATAACTATAGACTTGGTAAAGTTTTAATTAAATATGGGGGAAAAGTTTCTTCTAAAATGGATTTAATTAAAATGGCAAAACCAGTGATTAATGATTTATCTAGTCGTGTAGGTGAATTAACTAATATTAATATTGAATACCAAAATAATGCTTTGAATGTTTATAAGTCTTCAGGGGATGATTTTAAATTAGTGTCTCGATTAATTCCCATCAGTCCTTTAAATTGTTCGGCTTCTGGAAAAATATTTCTTAGTAATAAATCTGATGAATTCCTAAAAGATTATTTTAACAGTGACGCTATTGAAAAAAGAACAATTTATTCTATTACTGACTATGATGCTTTTAAAGAGGAACTCAAAAAAATTAATGCATCTGGGTTATCCTATGATGATGAAGAATATGAGTATGGTCTCTATTGTATTGCCCATCCAATTTATCATAACGACAAACTTGTCGCTTCAATTAGTGTTAGTGGACCAAAAGCTCGGTTAGAAAATAAAGGCTTAAAAAATATAGAAGATGAATTGAAATCTTCTTGCAAAATGATAACAGATCTTATTCAATATTTGGACCAAGATAATTTATTTTAAAAAAATCCCGTCACATTTAAGTGTGATGGGATTCTTTTTTTGAAACAACTCATTTTATTTTTGATTTTTAGGTAGAAATTTTGCGTAACTATTATTCACATCATATTTTTTTCTCATTTTACCTAAAAAATTATGGATTTTACTTTTATAGTTTTTATCTGCCCCGCCCTTTGGATAGAGATTTACATAAGCATCTAAAAACTCTGGATATTCCTTTTCAATAAATGAAAAATATCTTTTTTTAATACCACCTGTTAGATATAGCATGCCACTAAGCATATAGTCTACTTTAGCTTCTGCTGCCCAGGAAACTAATTGCTCTAATGTTTCTTCATCATCAGCAATAAACGGCAAAATGGGCATGAAGTGAAACCCAGTAGTTGCATTTGTTTTCGCAACTTCAGATAAAGATTTAAAACGGCTTTCAGGTGAACTGGCCCCTGGTTCTAGTTTACTGGCAAGTTTCTCATCACATGAAGTGATACTAAAAGCAATGTTCACATAAGTTTCTTTTGCTAAATTATCAATTAAATCTAGATCCCTTAGTATTAAATTAGATTTTGTGCTAATAATCACTGGGTTTTTATGCTTGATCATTACCTTTAAAACATCTCGCATCAGCTTTGTATCTTTTTCTACGTGTTGATAACTGTCACATACGCCACCAATATTTATAATATCTTTTTGCCATCCTTTTGCACATAACTCTTCATCTAATACCTGAGCAATATTCCTTTTTACATAAATATCCTTTTCAAAGTCTTTATTCCCAAGATATTTATGACTACTTGTAGCGTAGCAGTATTTGCATCCATTAGTACAACCTCTGTAGATATTTAAATCATATTTATAGGGTAACCCTCTTCTTTTAAGTTCATGTAGCCCACTTTTGACTTCTATTTCTGTAAATTTCAATGGTATCAGTCCTTTTGAAAAAATTTATCCAGCAAACTTACCAATAACATAATCAACCATAGGCCCTAATAATAATGCCATAAGGATCATTAATAGTGTCGATAGTATTAAACCATTTAAAATTGAATTTTTTGAAACCACGACAATTGAAATAATACACGTAGCTACTATTCAAAATGCAATAATGGAAAGCATATTAAATAATGACGCATTCACAAGTAATAGAAATTAGTTAATAATTCTTTAATAATAATTTATTCATAGACTTATACTAAATAATTTTAGTAAATTCATTTGTACTAAAAATACTGATCCCTTGGTTTTCAAGGTTTTTATTCCAGTGATCAATTAATTCCTTAGCATTCTTATTAAAATTACTCTGAGCATCATTAATTAAAGTGATGTTGAAACCTAATTCTTTTCCTGATAAACAAGCTGCTTGAACACATCCGTGGGTTACTAAACCTGCAATTACTAAGTTAGTTATCCCTTCTTTTTTTAGATAGTTGATTAAAGTTTTTTCTTTAAATACGTCACTTTTATTTTTAATGATTCTTATATCTTGTTCTAAAACTTTAATTTCTGGATGGATTTCCCAATCCATTGAACCTTTTATTAAAGAGCTTTTATTTGTATATTGAATAAAAACGATTTTATTTTCTGTCCTACGAAAAATATCAATAATAGTATTGATATTCGCTATTAATTGATCAGAATTATAAACTTCAGTTTTCTTCTCAAATAAACCTTGTTGAACATCTATAATGATTAAAGCCCTTTTCTTTTCCATAAACCACTTCCAATTCAGTTATCATTTTTTTCTATACTTGTTATCAATAATTTTATAATTTTCATGATTAATCTGATCCCACTCTGTCTTATGATATTTTATATATTTCAAAATTTCATTAATAAAGTCAGGATCATATTCTCTAAAGGATGCTCCTTCAGCCCATTCTTTTATTGCAGCATGCTCAGGGTGTTTCTCATCATTATAAATTTCTAAAAATTCATAAAATCCATGCATTCCTCCTACATCTTCTGGTGGAGCTGTTTCAGCACCATCAAGTAGTGTGGGAAAGCCAAAGTAATAATCATCTACAATCTTTTCTAGCTTAATTGTAAAATGCCAGTCATCACCAAAATCATATATATACTTAATGTTTTTATGTTTCTGAAGATACTCATCAATTTTATAATGTTTTGGTTTTTTCACTGCCTTTTTTAAATGCTCATTATTTATTTTTGCAAATTTTACCATTTCTGGTGGCATATTTTTTAAACGCTCTTCGTACATATCTTTATTACCCATGTAATGCTTATGCGATTCATATGCTTCTTGATCATTTGTCACTACCATGTTTTCTTCGCTTAAATCAAACTCAAATAAATGGTATGCATCATAGGGGTAACCACTTTTAAAATTTGTTACAATCTGTATAATGTCATGTAATCGATTAAATGTTGCATCAGCTGGCATAATCACTCTTCGCCAAATCAGCGGACTTGATTCTTCTAACTCAATTTTTATAATATATGCTTTCATTAGATTTTTTCCTTTCATAAACTAGTTTAAGTTTAAAATATCCATGTGGTGATATTTTTTTATTTATTCTAAATTATTTGCTGATATGCTAACTATCCTGAAATTCCGGATAGTTGCTTTTATTTTTATTTGTTAAATTTTTACGATGGATAAACTTCTATCATCCTTAAGATTTTGCCAGTATATTTGGTAATACCCTTCAATATTTATTTTTTCATTATTTCTACCCGTTGGTTTTAAAATTTCTCCATGAATTGGTGCATCTGTTCTAAAATATTTATAAATACCATCTTTTACTACACCACTGATATATTCTTTATCACCAATTAAAGTCATTTGGTAACACTCGACAAAACCATGGTCTATTAATTGTTCTAGTAGTTTAAAATCTTTAATAATATTGTACATCGCTAGTGGTAATTGTTTATTGATAGGATATTTTAAATCTATGCAATACTTGAAATTTTTATTTGAATTAAAAATAACAAGATCCATTTTATTTTTTATCGTTTCACCACCAATACCAAAATCAGTGACATTTCTCTCAAATTGAATCTTATAATTTTTAGGCAATTTTTCAATGAGATAATTACCCAATTCATGTTTTAGGCTAAATTCATTGTATACATCTATTGAACCATTATTAATTAATTCAGAAAAACCTTCTAAATATCTTTCCAATGGTAAAGATTCTTTTATTATATCATCATCTGTTTCAGTTTTATATTGATTCCTTGATTCTTCCCTTTCTTTGATTTTTGATTGACTCATAACCTGACTATTTTCAGAATCAATCATACCTTCACTCGCATTATTGTATTCTGATTCAATTCCTGAATAAGTTGTTTTTACCCAATCCATTAACTCACCAATCGTTAGATTGTCAACCTTAGTTTCTACAGAGTTGTTTAATTTCAAGTCCATAGGATGTTCTTTTTTTCCATTAAACTCCCCACTTTGCGTTAGTCTTCTTAAAGGACCTTCTGCTCTTAAGTAATGATAATTGCAATTTTTGTGGTCCCCATTGTACCACTGGCTAATACGCACTGAATGAACTTTTCCAATAGCAATGGCTTCTGCTCTTGTTATAATATCAGCTTGTCTAAAATAGAAATCTGATATTTCAGGTTTTCTTCTTTTAACGACTTCATGATATTTTTCATAAGACATAATGGCTACTGCTAGCCAAACAGCTATTCTAACGTCATATCTTTTCATCACTATACCTCCCTATTTTTACTATGTATCTATTAAAAATTAATTGCTCGAATACTCATCCCAGATAACATATAGTGAAAAGAAGAAAGAGCCGTAAGTTAATAGCCCGGAAGGTATTCTATAATTTTGAAAAAATTCTATCATCTGATAAAGAACATTTGCAACAATAACCAATTTGCCAGCTCTTATAACGTTGATGAAATCACTGAATAAACTGCCATCTACTTCCTCTCCCATTAAAGCGCTTGTTTTATAAATGGCTTTTCTTGTAGATAAGTATGTATAAGTTCTTATGACAAAAATAATATTTACAACCAATATGACTATGCCTGCAGAAATATACATGAGAAAAGGCATTTGTGGAACTGCTGAATAACTAAAAAACGAGTCCATATATTTACCACCCTCTAATACTAATAATATTCTTTTGATTATAGGTTATCATATTTGTAAATGAAAATGTACTGAAATTTATAAAAACATTGGTTAACTCATACAAAAAAAACCTTCAAGCCAGTGACATTAAGTCACTAGCTGATAGGATTCAACTACTTTTAATAAGTTTTCATCTAGATAATTCAAGGCTTTTTCTTTAATTGCATCAGGGACGCCATAAGCACCTTCTGCGATACTGCCTGTAATGGCGGCTAAAGTGTCACTATCCCCCCCAAGGGATATTGCGTTTCTTATGGCATCTTCAAAATCTGTGCTTTCAAGAAATGCAATAATTGCTTCAGGTACTGTCCCTTGACAACTAACATCGAAGGTGTAATCTAGTCGGATGACATCTAATCTTCCATCCAGATTATAGCCATAGGTCTTTTCAACATACTCTTTTATATCATCCTTAGAATAATTATTTTTAGCTAGAAATATACATGCTGCCGTTGCCTGTGCTCCTTTAATCCCTTCTGGATGGTTATGGGTGATTTCAGCACTAATTTTTGCTTTTTCTTCTACAACTTTTAAATCATCATATGCAAAGGCTATAGGGGATACACGCATAGCTGAGCCATTGCCATAACTATTGTATGGTTTTACTTGGTCTGAAAGTAGCCATTTTTTAAAATTACCACCATAACCTGCATTAGGATACTTTCGACCAAAGGTTTTTATCGACTGAATAAAATCTTCTTTTGTACCACCTTTTTCAATGGCATCTGCTACGGCTATAGTCAAAACACTGTCATCAGTAAAAAAACAATTTGGTTTAAACAAAGGAAATTCCTTTGTTTTAATATTATCCCACTCATAGATTGAACCAACAATATCTCCAATAATTGCACCAATCATTTTAATCCCTCAACTTTCGATCTTCATAATCCTTTTCTATTTTTTCTTTCCATGAATCATCAATGGATTCATTAACTCTCATATGCATGACTGTTTCACTTAAGACTTCATAATTGAGATGCGTACCTTTAGCATCTGCATGATAATTCACTGCTCTGTCCCGATGAATACCAAAACGATTAGCCGTTTCATAAGCATCAATATTGGCACCTAAGAAGATAAACTCCCAACCGTATTTTTCTTTTTGATAATCCACCATCTCTTTGACTTGGTCATAGGAGTATTCTCTACTAGCATTCTCCATGCCGTCTGTGATGATTACAAAGAGTACTTGTTTTGATTGCTTTTTTTCTGCTGTGCGTTTTTGAAAACTCACCATTTTTTTAATGGTCTTTCCCATGGCATCTAGTAAAGCCGTTGTACCTCTTACATAATACTCCTTATCAGTTATTGAATTAATGGCTTCCATATCTAATCGGTTATGAAGTATCTCATATTGATCATCAAATAAAACCGTTGTTACTTTTACATCGCCTGGTTTTTCTTTTTGCTTTTTAAACATACTATTATAGCCACCAATGGTATCACTTTCTAGTCCGCTCATAGAACCACTACGATCTAGAATAAAGACCAATTCCATTAAACTTTTTTTCATTTTGACCCTCCATTCCTTCTTCTTTTTCTTCTAGCTTAAGAATATCAGAAAAGAGGCTTTTAAAGGTAACTTGGCAGGTGACTTTTTAAGTTTCGTCACATTAATTTCTTTATCTTTGATAGAATATCTTTTGAGACAATAAAAAAAGTACCAATCTGAACACTATTAATGTAAGATTAGTCCTTATTATTATACAAGCAATTCTACTTCATATTCGAAAAGTACATCGTTGATTTCAAATATGTTGTAATTTTCATTTTCTAAAAAATATGAAACAATGACATCAAATAAGTTGTTATTTGAAAAAGCATACCCTGCTTTTTTCAATAAATCTTTCGCCTCATCCAAGTTAAGTTCCAATGCAATGGCCAATGCCACAATGGTACTTTTTTGAGGTATGTAGTTTTCTTTGTTTAAAATTTTCCAAAAAGTCTGTTTTGATACATTTGCTTTTTTATAAACTTCTGGGTCAGTTAAGTTTTTCGCATCAATGAGTCGTATTAACATTTCTGAAAAAGATTCACCTAAATTTTTAACCATTTCTTCTAGACTTCTTTTAGATGCTTCTTTTTTATATGTAACACTTTCACTTTGATCTAGTACTTCTTCATTATGTAAAATAAACTGATCACTATTTTTTCTATTTTTATATAAATTATGATCACTTACATAATGGTCATCAATATATGCATTAACCTTTTGATATAGTTTTTCGGATAACACAAAGGACTTTTTATCATAAACCACTAAATAAATATCTAAATCATGGGTTAAAAGAAATTCTCCAATGGCGGCCGTCGCTGTACCTAAAGCTCGATCCTTGGGATAGTCAAAGGTTCCTGAAGCGATTAATGGAAAAGCAATGCTTTTAATACCTTTTTCAAGGGCAAGGTTCAATACATTAACATAACAGTTTCGAAGAATTTTTTCTTCGCCTTCATCGCCACCCATCCAAATGGGACCAAAAGTATGAAAAATATAGTCACAAGGTAAATTTCTTGCCGTAGTAACTTTAGCTTCACCAGGTAACAAACCATTCATTTGTCTAGTAACTTCTCTAAGCCAAGGCCCTTCTATCTGATGAATCCTACCATCGACTCCTACCGTACCATACATATTTGCATTCGTTGGATTGACGATGGCATCTACTTGCATCTTTGTAATATCATTTCTGACAATTTTAAATGGCATATTAGCCCTCCTATCTTCAACCTTTATTTTAGAATATGTTAGAATAATACCCTTCTGCAAGTGCACCTACAGCTAATGTTGCCCATATAATAAAAACAGCTAACAAAACCCTTATCAAATAATGAACTGAAAAATTAATTTTTTTCTCAATAATTGTTTTTGTTGGTGGCAAATAAACGAAGGAAAGTAGAATCAGAAAAATCCCAAAACCAAAATCATTTCCCCGAATCAAATTAAGAACACCATCTAGCAAAACAACTATTCCGAAGATCCAATTAATTATTTTCCAAAAAATTATACTCCCACTCATTCAAAATCTCCTTTAAACTTTTTTTGTAATTTTATTTTTTTATTTTTATTTCATTACTCATATTAATATTGGCTCTTTAGTATTTTATAAAGTAATTATAACATTTTAAAGCTATATAATTAAGTAATATGATAAAATATAAAACAACACTTTCCATCTAGAGGTTATAGGATGAATATTTCTCAATTTGAATTTCTTCAAAAAAAATACTATAACCTAAGGCTATAGTAAAGTTAATTACTTGATTCTATTTTATGAAAGATTAATTCAGTTTAAATTCCATACTTAATTTATTGCTTGAAGCAATCGTATTTACTTTTTTAAATTTAACTGGCATATTTAGGTCATCAATAATTAACTGTTCAATTTCAAATTTTCTATCCTGTATTAAAACATTTCTATTATGATTGACTAAACTAATATTCTTATCATAGGCTATAAGATTTTCTTCATATGTTGTTAAAATATCAATTAATACTATTTCACACATATTATTAGTAATCTCAATACGAATATCAGACGGCCCCTTACCAATAAGCTTTTTAAAATATTTAGATAAATTATTTTTTAACATGTTTTGCTCTTTAGGTGAAACAACCGTCACAAATTTACCTTCATCAATAATAGCTAAAGTTTTTACTGCATCAGTAACTACTTCCATCAAAGCAGCCATGTTTATTGGTTTAATCACATAATTTGAAATACCTTTATCTATACTTTCTAAGATAATTTCCCGATCATTCATCGCTGTAAAAATGATAATTGGTGTTATTCTATCATCTTTTCTAATGGTCTCTACTAGTTCTAAACCACTCATCTTTGGCATACGAAGATCAGTTAATACAATATCAGGATTTAATGTTTCGAACTTATCAAAACCTTCTTTTCCATTTTTGGCTAAATACACCTTATCTACCCTTCTTTTGAAAAATCGGGCCAATTCTTCTCTTTGTGTGTCATCATCTTCTATAATTAATAATTTTATTTTTTTTAAAATCGGATTATTCATTTATTTTTTCACCTCGTTTAATGGTAAAAGCAGTTGTGTTATAACACCTTCATCTGAATTGAATATATCTATTTTTCCTTGAAAATTTGATTCTATAATCATTTTAGTCATATATAAACCAATACCTGTACCACCTTCAGATTTCTTTGTAGTAAAATAAGGCTCAAATATTTTCTCTTTAATACCTGATGGTAAAGGTATCCCATTATTTTCAATACTAATCATAACAGTTTCATTATCACCCTCAATTGAGATATCAATTTTTTTCTTCACCTTATTATTTTTTAATGCATCAATTGAGTTATTAACAATATTTAAAATGGCTTGTGATAATTGATTAGAATAGCCATATATTAATGCGTCGATTTCTGAATTTAAATTTACTTCAACTTCCTGAATATCGATACGATCCTTTACCATAGCAATAGAACTTTCGATTTGTGATTTTACATTAAAGGTTTCTTTTTCCTCCATTGGTGTAAAAAAGAATCTAAAATCATCGATGATTACAGACATTTGACTAATAATGTCTTCAATTCGCTGAACTGAATTATTAAAGTAACTTTCGTCTAATTCATCGTAGTTATAAGCATCTTGAACATTTGCTACGATTAAGCTTAAACTGCCTAATGGCTGACGCCATTGATGGGCAATATTAGCAATCATTTCTCCCATAGCTGCGAGTCTAGACCGATAAATTAATAATGCTCTATTTTTTTTCAATTGTTCTTCTCTTATTTTCTTTTCCTTAATATCTCTTGCCACAAGCATAATGGTTTCTTGATCGTCTAAACTGAAAACTTGACCACTTACTTCTACAGGAATTTTTTCGCCATTTTTATTTACTAATACGAACTCAAAGATATTTCTTTCTTTAGCTTTTAACAAATCAACAAAGTTCTTCATGGATATTATAGAAAGTTTTTTATCAATACTAAAATAATTTTTACCTAGTAATTCTTCCCTTTTGTATTCTAAACGCTTACAAGCGATATCATTTACTTCAACAATTTTATAAATCATCTTTTCACGATTAAAAATAACTACAAAAGTCAAATCTGTACCAGCATTGAAAAGTTGTTTAAATCTACTTTTGGATTTTTTCAATTCTTTCTCTAATATTTTTCTTTCTTCAATATCCTTTTCAAGTTCAGAATTGAGTTCATCCACTTGTTTCAAATACTTTTGTTTATTTTCTAAAAACTTGATATTTTTCTTTAAATTAATTACATAAATTAAAAATATTATTAATAAAATTGGTATAATACTGGCAATGATTAAACTAAGAGTAAAGTATTTTCTAGAAATTTTACTAAATTCCAAAAAATCCATTGAAGCCGTTACCATCCAAAAATCGTCTCCAATAAAAGCTGGTGCGTGTCCACTAAATTTCTTTACTCTGTGCATCTTTTCATCATGGTACCAAATAGAATGATAAATGCCTGTACCCTTAACCGGTTCTTTTTGTCGTTCTACAATTGCTTCAAGTTCACTCCAATCATATTGCGGAAATTCTTCTTTTCTTGCAGTCATAACATGGGTACCAATATCTTCACTTTTAGGATGCATAACTAAAATGCCCTTTGAACTTTTCACCGAAGCATATCCATTTTCACCTATTCGTATATCTTCAATCAACAAGTTATAAATATCCTTTAAGTTAATAATAATACGCAGATAGCCTTTCACCTGACCTTTATCTTTAATCACCGATGTAATATCGATAAAAGCTTTCTGATTAGCATAACGTAATTGTCCAATCTTAGGCGTTTCAGTAGTAACTTCAGGTACTGTTTTTAAATATCCTTCTGGGTATTGATAGAATGTAGGATCTTCATGGCTGTACTGATAAAAGAGATTCTTTTCTTTGTCGTATAATTGGACCAATTGAACTTTTTTATTTTGAATTTTCAGATAATCTCTAAGGGTATTTTTTAACTCTTGTTTTTCTTCTTCACTAATAGAAGAAGAATAATCTTCTCCAATAGATTTACTCAATACATTTGAATCTTCTACTTTCTCAATGAAAAAATCTTCCAAACGATCAGCAGTAGTCTCCGCCAACAGTAGCAATTGTTGCTGCTCCTTAACAATTAATCTGTCTCTGAAAGTAATAAAATTATAAAATGCAGCAAAAATTACAGTTACAATTAAGAGAATTATAATCGCAACTATCTTCTTGTAGGGATGCAGTAATTCTTTAAAATACTTCAAGTATTTATTGAACATTTTATACCTTTCTTATATACAACAATAAGACTAGTTAAAACTAGTCTCAAAAGTCACTTATGCCGCAGATTTATTTTTCGCGCGTTCTTTTTCTAAATATTTATCTTTTAATATAGGTCCAATAATAGAAACTATAATCGCTACGATTAATCCTATTGCAAGTTTAGACCCATAAAATATTTCTAAACTACCATCTGATATTTTAAAAGCTTGTCTAAAAGATTGTTCCATTGTATTTCCAATAATAACTGCTAAAATCATTGGTGCAGTCGGTATATTTACCTTTTTCATTAAGTAGCCAACGAGACCAAATATTACTAATAAATAAAAGTCTACTGTACTCACAGAAATTGCATAAACACCAACAAATGATAATCCTAAAACAATTG
>Ga0136557_1002158_pt1 | contig 11657 bp, 13 predicted proteins | sample AntRauTorckE6832_FD_104796 | JGI IMG/M metagenome (GOLD analysis project Ga0136557, IMG submission 104796) | Saline lake microbial communities from Rauer Islands, Antarctica - Metagenome Torckler E6 #832 | ecosystem: Environmental > Aquatic > Non-marine Saline and Alkaline > Saline | place...
ATCGTGTTCTTCGCGCTGTCAGGCTATGTGCTGACCACCAAGAAGGACTTCAGCTTCATGCGCGGTATGCTCGTTGCGGGCCTTGTGGTGGTTATTGTGGCCGCGGTAGGCGCAATGGTGGCCAGCATGTTCGGCGCTGCAGTCGGCACCTTCCAACTGGCGATCAGTGCTGCCATTGTCTTCCTGATGTCTGGCTTCATCCTGTATGACACCAGCCGCATTGTGAACGGTGGTGAAACCAATTACATCATGGCGACAGTTGGTCTGTTCCTGAACATCTACAACCTGTTCCTGAGCTTGCTGCATCTCATCGGCGCTTTTTCAAACGAATGAGCATCAGCTCTTCCGAGCAGACAAAAACCCCGGCACCTGCCGGGGTTTTTACGTTGGTGATCACCGGTGCGCCCTATTCGTCTCAGGCACCGCAAACGGCGTTGAGTTTTGCCCGGGCAGCGTTGGCCGCCCACAAGCGTATTGACAGGGTATTCCTCTACGGCGATGGCGTTCATCTTGCCTCCAGCCTTGTTACGCCCCCGTCAGATGAACCAAACCTCTCTGAAGCCTGGGCGAACTTTCTCGCCGAGCACGACATTCCCGGTGTGGCGTGTATTGCTTCAGCCCTCAGGCGGGGCCTTGTCAACGAAACGGAGATGCAGCGTTACAAACTGTCCGCATCGAACCTGCGCGCGCCCTTTGAGATAGCAGGCCTTGGCGAGTGGGTCGCAAGCACGGGTTCCGGGTCCCGCCTCCTCTACTTCCACAGGGGAAACTGACATGAACACGCTGATCATCATTGACCAGGCTCCCTACGGCTCCTGGGAAGGTCGGGAAGCACTGGATATGGCCTTCTCGCTTGCGGCGTTCGACCAACCTGTATCGCTCCTGTTCTGCGGCGCCGGGGTAAACTGGTTGCGTAAAGGGCAGAACGCAGCGAAAGTTCAGCAGAAATCCGTTGAGCGAAACCTGGCCGCGGCACCCATTTTCGGTGTAGACGTGCTGCTGGCAGAGGGTAAGGCCTGCCACCAGTACGGATTGACAAAATCCGATCTGCTCGATCATGTGTCTATCACTGATTTCGGATCAGACCTGACCGACCGGTTTGATCATGTGGCGTTTGCTGGTTAGGAGTGACACTGATGATTCGACTAAAAACACTGCATATTCTCAATAAGCCGCCGGAACACCGTCGCTATGCGCTGTGCCTGTCCGCTATCGGACCTGATGACGGGCTGCTGTTGACCGAGAACGGCGTTCTGGGGATGACACAACCCGGGGCGATAGCCGGTGACCGGTTGTTTGCGCTGGGGCCCGACATTGACGCCCGGGGGCTTGCCGGCCAGATCGACGAGGATCAGATTGTGTCATTCGATGACATGGTAGAGATGACCGCATCTGCAGACAACGTCATAAGCTGGTGAATCATGACTGAAAACATTCCGATACCTGAGCGGAACAACGAAGGATTTCTGGAAAATGCGGAGCAGTGGACCGCAAAAGTAGCGGAGATTATTGCGGCTGAGGAAAATATTGATCTTTCTACAAATCACTGGGAAATCATAAAGTTCCTTAGGACTTTTTATAGTGAATATGAAGTCTCACCCCCGTCCAACCGCCTGTTCGTCAAGGCCGTCAAAGGAGAGTTCGGTGAAGACAAAGGCAACAGTATTTATCTGATGCAGCTATTTCCCGGCACACCGGCAAAAACCGCCTGTCGAATTGCCGGGCTGCCACGCCCCACAAACTGTCTTTGAGCGCTAATCAGTCTTCTTTCTTGTTTCGGGATGAACCTGGCGTTGCGCCCAGAAAGCTGCTCAGGCCATTTTCAAACAGATCCGAACCGAATCGCCGGAACTGGTTGGTGGATTCTTTCAATGTGGCCTCGGGAAGCTCTCTGAGAGTCTCTTCCACACCTTCCCGCACGCCTCGCTTTACGCCGGGTTCGATCTTTTCGGCGGCCTCGACAACCTCACTGACCTTCCTGTCAAGATACGGCCGGACCACGCCCGCCCAGAAACCAGCCAGCACCAACAATACGGTGATGGCTGTGGCTGCCACCACGGCCAAAAGCATCCATTCAAACGCCATATCAAACCTCCCCTATCCGCCAAAGCCATTGAGAATCAAAAACTGAATAGTGCCTGCCAGCAGCCCAAGAACACCGCCAACCAGCATCAGCTTTAGCTCTTCCTCCCGGAAGGCCGGTCGCAGAATATCCTGGAATTCCTCCGGGCCAAGCGCTTTCATCTGTTCCGCCAGTGCTTTTGCAACCACAGGCGCCCGCTCACGATTAAACACCGGATCGCTGAATACCTCATGGGTTGCCAGCACCGCCTTCTGGTTCATGGCTTTTTTCAAATCTGTATAGCCAGTCATACCCACGGTCACCTGGGCGCTCAACTTCATAACCACAGAGTTATCCAGCAGCGGCCGCAAGTGTTTCTGAATGATGGCACGGGTGCGGTCGCCGTGACGGCCGTCGATCATGGCATCTGCGACCTTCTCGACCGTAATCAGTTCCTCGGCCACCAGTCGCGCCCAGACATCACTGATCTCGGCCTGACGCTTGAGAAACAAACCCTGAACTTTCCAGAACAGGAAGCGTCGAGGCCGGAGGGGACTGAAGATAAGACTGATGGCAATCCAGTTAGTCAGGAAACCCACCACAAAGCCGCCCACTGGCAACAGCCATGGTTCCGGGTATTGTGCCCAAAGCGGCGCCAGGATAGCGCCCAGAAGCCCGCCAATAACAGCGCCCCGGGTAATCACTGAGCGCAACTCCGCAGAGCCGGCCTGCTGGAAAATACGGTTCATCAGATCCGGGTGGTCAGCCAGTTCGCGACTTAGCAGCGCCTTTAGGTCGACCAGGTCATTCAGATCGTCGGCGAAGTCTTCGACCAGTGATTCTATCCGCTTTGGCAGCTGTTCACGGCCCCAGCGATAAATGCGGTTACGCACGAATAACGGCAGGTTATCCCAGAGCACAGGCTGGAGTTCGTACATGACCTCGTCAATATACTCATCCATGCGGGGGCCAACCTGGGAGAGGACCTGCTCAACGATTTTTTCAGGTTCCAGTTTGCGATAGACCTCGTTCAGGTCACCAAACTGCTTGAGCGTGCGATCGATGCAGATATGGGCCATTTTCTCGGCTTTACGGGGAATAACCCCCTGCCAGCCAATGGCACCAATCCCGGTGAACTGCACCGGGTAGAACGACATCTGAACCGCCAGCCAGTTTGTAAACCAGCCTACAATAGCCGCCATCAATGGCACTGAAATTAGCGCTACATCAACCAAGTGGTGCCCCAGTCATAACAAAACAGATGCGCATGATACCGATCCTCTGAATTCCTTTATGTGACGATCATGCGGAAACTGGCCAATAAGGGCATTGGCCGAACAGACACAAAAAAACCGACAGAAGCCGGCTTTTTCTGAACACTGGGCGATATGACGTTACTGATAGTAGGCATTTTCCGTGTAGGAATGATCCGTTACGTCTCTCACCGCCGTAATTTCCGGTACTCGTTCGCGCAGAGTGGTTTCAACGCCCTGCTTGAGCGTCAAACTCACAGCACTGCAACCCTGACAGCCGCCGCCGAATCTCAGTACCGCGACCGACTCATTTGCGATTTCCACAAGGGATACTTCGCCACCGTGGGCCGCCAGATTGGGATTGATTTCCGAGGCCAGGACGTACTGAATACGGTCAGGCAGGGGCGCGTCGTCGTCCACCTTGGGAACCTTGGCATTAGGTGCCTTGATGGTAAGCTGACCACCCATCTGGTCTTTTGAGTAGTCTACATAGGCCTCTTCAAGGAAAGGCACTGAGTTGTGGTCGAGATAAAGTGTGAATTTCTCAAGATCGACCTGTTCGTCTGTCGGCACAACCTCGTTCGGTGGGCAATAAGCCAGACAGGTTTCGGCATTTTTGGTGCCCGGCTGGGTCACGAAAATACGGACACCCATGCCTTCAACGTCCTGTTTTTCGATAAGTTGCGCGAGATAGTCCCGTGCGGGATCTGTCACAGTCACCAGAGCCATAATTGCTACCTGTTCAAGAAGTCAGTGTGTTAGCCCTATTTTAGGTGAGTTCGAACCAACATGAAAGACCTAGTAAAATAGTCAGGTTTTCCCAGCAGGACGAAGTGATGCATTTTTGCTATGATCTCGCGCTTATTAATCAAACATGAAACCCGGAATTAACGCTATGACCGATCGCAAAATCCGCCTCGAGCAACTGTCTCAAGCCCTGAAAGAACGCATCATTATACTTGATGGTGGTATGGGCACGATGATTCAGAATCTCAAGCTGGACGAGTCAGCCTTCAGGGGCGATCGGTTTGCCGACTACGATCGCGACGTTCAGGGCAACAACGACCTGTTGAACCTGACCCAGCCTGCCCTGCTCCACAATATTCACGCGGATTATCTCGAGGCAGGCGCGGATATTATTGAAACCAACACGTTTAACTCTACTCAACTGTCCCAGGCAGACTATGGTCTTGAGTCCATCGCAAAAGAGCTGAACGTCGCTGCAGCAAAAATCGCCAGGAAAGTAGCCGACGAATTCACCGCCCGCAATCCGGACAAGCCACGGTTTGTCGCAGGCGCGGTTGGCCCCACGTCACGAACCGCTTCGATCTCACCGGACGTTAACAACCCTGGTTACCGTAACGTCGATTTCCAGACGCTGGTCGATAATTATTACGAGGCCGTTGAAGGGCTGGTAGAAGGCGGTTGTGACCTGATTCTGATCGAAACCATTTTCGATACGCTGAATGCCAAAGCAGCTATCTACGGCACCCAGCAATACTTTGAAGACAGCGGCATCACCCTGCCCATCATGATCTCCGGCACCATTACCGATGCCTCTGGCCGAACCTTGTCCGGGCAGACCACGGAAGCCTTCTGGAATTCCGTTGCCCATACAAAGCCGATCTCCGTAGGTCTTAACTGCGCACTCGGCGCGGATGCTTTGCGCCCTTACGTGGAAGAGCTGTCGTCGAAAGCAGATACCTATGTCAGTGCCCACCCCAACGCCGGCCTGCCCAACGAATTCGGCGAATACGATCAGACGCCCGAAGAAATGGCCGACATCATCGAGGGCTTTGCCAGAGATGGCTTCCTGAACATTATTGGCGGCTGCTGTGGCTCCCGGCCTGACCATATTGAAGCGGTTGCCAATGCGGTTGCCAAGTATCCTCCACGCAAGATTCCGTCGCCAAAGCCTGCACTGCGCCTTTCGGGGCTGGAGCCCTACACCGGCGATGAGAACACCCTGTTCATCAACGTTGGCGAACGTACCAACGTCACTGGTTCCAAGCGTTTTCTGCGACTGATCAAGGAAGAACAGTACGAGGAGGCCCTGAGTGTCGCCGGGACCAGGTCGAAAACGGCGCACAGATCATCGATATCAACATGGATGAGGGCATGCTGGATTCAAGGGAGGTGATGGAAACCTTCCTCAAACTGGTGGCGTCGGAGCCGGATATCTCCCGGGTTCCGCTGATGATCGATTCCTCGAAATGGGAAGTGATTGAGGCGGGCCTGCGCTGCATACAGGGCAAGGCGGTGGTCAACTCCATCAGCCTTAAGGAGGGCGAGGAAGAATTCCTTAAACGGGCAAACGACTGCCTGCGCTACGGCGCAGCCGTGGTGGTCATGGCCTTTGACGAAGACGGCCAGGCCGACACCTTCGAGCGCAAAACCCAGATCTGCAAACGCTCCTACGACCTGCTGGTGGCTGAAGGCTTCAATCCGGCCGACATCATCTTCGACCCCAATGTCTTTGCTATTGCCACCGGCATTGACGAACACAACAACTATGCCGTGGATTTCATCAACGCCGCCCGCTGGATTCGTGAGAACCTGCCCCACGCTTCCATTTCTGGCGGCGTAAGCAACGTGTCGTTCTCCTTCCGGGGCAACGACGCGGTTCGCGAGGCCATTCACTCGGTTTTCCTGTATCACGCCATCAAAGCCGGCATGAACATGGGTATCGTGAACCCCGGCCAGCTGGTGATCTACGACGAGATTGATCCCGAGCTGAAAGAGCTGGTTGAAGACGTGGTGCTGAACCGCCGCGACGACGGCACCGACCGCCTGTTGGAAATTGCCGAGCGCTATCGTGGCAAAGGCGGCAAGACCCAGGAAGAAGATCTGGCCTGGCGCGAGTGGCCCGTAGAGAAGCGCCTGGAACACGCACTGGTCAAGGGGATTACCAGCTACATTCTGGACGATACCGAGGCCTGCCGCCTGCGCGCTGAACACCCGATCGAAGTGATCGAAGGCCCACTGATGGACGGCATGAACGTGGTCGGTGACCTGTTCGGCGACGGCAAGATGTTCCTGCCTCAGGTGGTCAAAAGCGCTCGCGTGATGAAGCAGGCTGTCGCGCATCTGATCCCATTTATCGAGGCAGAGAAGTCTGAAGGCCAGAAAGCCAAGGGCAAGATCCTGATGGCAACGGTCAAGGGCGATGTACACGATATAGGCAAGAACATCGTGGGCGTGGTGCTTCAATGCAACAACTATGAAGTGATCGATATGGGCGTGATGGTGCCCTGCGACAAGATTCTGGACCGGGCCATCAAAGAGGATGTCGACATTATTGGCCTCAGTGGCCTGATCACACCCTCGCTGGACGAAATGGTTCATGTTGCCCGGGAAATGCAGCGGCTGAACTTCAACATTCCGCTGATGATCGGTGGCGCCACCACCTCCAAGGCCCACACGGCGGTAAAAATTGAACCCCATTACAAGAACGATATTTCGCTTTACGTCTCCGACGCTTCGCGCTGCGTTAATGTGGCTTCTCAGCTGTTGAGTAAAACCGCAAAGCCCAAGCTGGTTGAAGGCACCCGCACCGAGTACGACGAAATCCGCGAACGCCGCAAAAACCGTGGTGAACGAACCAAACTGGTGTCTCTCAAGGAAGCCCGCGAGCGAGCGCCGGCCATCTCCTTCGATGATTACCAGCCGCCAAAACCCGCGTTTACCGGCGTGCGGACCTTTGAAACCTACGATCTGGCAGCACTGGAAAAATACATTGACTGGTCGCCGTTCTTTATTTCCTGGGACATCGCGGGCAAATACCCCACAATTTTCGACGATCCCAAGCGGGGCGCGGCGGCGAAGAGCCTGTTTGAGGATGGCCAGCAGATCCTGCGCCAGATGATTGATGACAAGCGTGTATCGGCAAAAGCGGTCATCGGTTTCTGGCCGGCCAACCGTCGCGGCGATGATATCGCGCTGTACACCGACGAATCCCGCACCGAGGAGCTGACCACCCTTCACAGTCTGCGCCAACAGGACGAAAAGGCGAAGGGCAAGGCCATGATGGCGCTGTCAGATTTCGTGGCGCCAGAGGGCGATGGGCCTGTGGATTACGTGGGCGGTTTCGCGGTGACCACCGGCATTGGTGCGGAAGAATTTTCCCTGGAATTCAAAGACAAGAACGATGATTACAACGCCATCATGGTAAAAGCGCTGGCAGACCGACTGGCCGAGGCGTTTGCCGAGTGTATGCATGAGCGCGTGCGAAAGGAATTCTGGGGCTACGCCGATGACGAGCAGCTCAGAAATGACGACCTGATTCGTGAGCGCTATCGCGGCATCCGCCCTGCACCGGGTTACCCGGCCTGTCCCGATCACACCGAAAAGGCAGCGCTGTTCAATCTGCTGGATGCCACCAGGAATGCAGACATCGAACTGACCGAACATTTCGCCATGTACCCGACAGCCGCCGTTTCGGGCTGGTACTTCTCACACCCCGAATCGAAATATTTTGCGGTGGGTAAGATTGGTGCGGACCAGGTAGAAGACTACGCTGAACGCAAGGGTATTTCGAAAGCCGACGCCGAGCGCTGGCTGGCACCCAGTCTTGCGTATGATCCGGCGGAATAAGGGAGGAAAAAATGAGCGACGACAAAAACCAGCCAACGAAAAACCACCCCGGCCCAAGCAAAGGCCCCGGGGTGATGAAAATTCTCCAGAGTGTACTGGCCGGGGCTCTTGGCGTGCAGTCTGACAAGCGCCGACAAGAGGACTTTTCAAGCCAAAGCCCCTGGCCCTATATTGTCGCAGGAATCATTTTTACGGCTGGTTTTGTGGTGACGCTGGTCGTCGTCGTAAAACTGGTGCTGGCAAGCCAGTAAGTTACTTGCCTGCCACCCAGATAACGGCGGCTGCAACAGCCAGTATCACCAGCAATACAGCGGCAACCGCGTCAGCCTGGCTATCCGTTGTCGTGGACTTCTTCATGAGCATTCTCCCTGTGGATGTCTGTTTTTTATATTACCCGAATTCGACGCAATAATTTATGTGTTTAGACGCAAAGAGTCTACCCCCTCGGGTAGATTACTCGGGTCTACTTATCACCAAAATCGATTAACATATTTAGAAATAATCATTTTAAGAATAACGGGGCGATGATATTCTGCCGCCATAGTCAGTAGAAGCTTCCGATTTCCAGTTCTTTAGCAGGACAATCCATATTATGTACGTTTACGACGAGCACGATCGGCAGATGGCCGCCGACCGGGTTGAGCAGTTCCGGGACCAGACCAGGCGGGCCCTGGCCGGCGACCTGGCTGAAGATGAATTTCTTCCTTTAAGGCTTCAGAACGGTCTTTACGTTCAGCGCCTGGCCCCGATGCTTCGTATTGCCGTGCCCTACGGTATGTTGCGATCGACCCAGTTGCGCAGACTGGCTCGAATTTGCCGTGATTACGACAAGGGCTACGCTCACTTTACAACCCGCCAGAACGTGCAGTTGAACTGGCCGGCGCTTGAGGATGTTCCCGACATCCTGGCTGAACTTGCAGAGGTCGAAATGCACGCCAACCAGACCAGCGGCAACTGCATTCGCAACACCACAACCGACCAGTTTTCAGGTGTTCAGAAAGACGAGATCGCTGATCCGCGGCCCTACTGTGAAATTGTCCGGCAGTGGTCGACGTTCCATCCTGAATTCGCGTTTTTGCCACGTAAGTTCAAAGTGGCCGTGAATGCCTCCGAGCACAGCGATCGGGCTGCCATTCAGGTTCATGATATTGGCTTGCAGCTGGTACGCGGTGAAAATGGCGCGCTTGGTTTCAGGGTTCACGTTGGCGGTGGTCTCGGCCGCACTCCGATGGTCGGCCCGGTGATCAGGGAATACCTGCCAGAGCAGGATCTGCTGACCTACCTTGAAGCGGTATTGCGGGTATACAACCGTTACGGGCGCCGTGATAACAAATTCAAAGCACGCATCAAGATTCTGGTGAAAGCGCTGACACCGGAAGGCTTCGCGGAAAAGGTTGAAGCCGAGTGGGCCCATATCAAGGATTCACCCACTCAGCTGACCCGGGAAGCAATCGAGAAATTCCAGACCTACTTTACCGAGCCAGCCTATGAGCAGGTGCCGGATGTGAAAGAAACGCTGGCTGCTCAGCGCTTTGAAGACCGCGCATTCGATCAGTGGATTGCCCACAACGTCGATACCCACAAAAAGCCTGGGTACGCCATCGTTACGCTGACCATGAAAAAAACCGGCACTCCCCCTGGCGATGTCAGCGACCGACAGCTAGAGCAGATTGCCGATCTGGCTGACGAATACAGCTTTGCTGAAGCCCGTGTGACCCATCAACAGAACGCGGTGCTGGCAGACGTTCGTCAGGACCGGCTGCACGAACTTTGGGAAGCCATCAAGCCGATGGGTTTTGCCACGGCCAACCTGAACAAGCTGACCGACGTAATCTGCTGCCCCGGCGGGGATTACTGCTCCCTGGCCAATGCCAAATCGATCCCCGTCGCCGAGGCCATCCAGCGCAAGTTTGAAGACCTGGACTATCTCTACGACATCGGCGATCTGGATCTGAACATATCCGGTTGCATGAACGCCTGTGGTCACCATCATGTTGGCAATATCGGTGTGCTGGGCGTAGACAAGAAAGGCCAGGAGTTTTATCAGATCAGCCTGGGCGGCTCATCTCACCATGACGCCGCCGTGGGCAAGATTCTGGGCCCTTCCTTCGCCCGGGATGACATGCCGGATGTCGTCAAAAGCATCATCGATGTCTACATCGACAACCGCACCCAGGAAGAAGCCTTTCTGGACACCTATCGCCGTATCGGGATTGATCCCTTCAAGGAGCGAGTTTATGCCTGAGGTCATCACAGAAGACGGCAGCATCATTAACAACGAGTGGGTGGTTGTGGAACGCCCCGCAGAGGGAGAATCACTGGCATTGCCTGACCAGCCAGCACTGATACCTGCGGATCTGTGGCTGGCAGGCAAAGAGCATTATGAAGGCCGGAAGGAGATTGGCGTCTGGTTTGACAGCCATCAGGAGCCGGAAATCCTTGAAGGTGTGGTCAACGAACTGGGGGTTATTGCCGTTAACTTCCCCAAGTTCGCAGATGGACGCGGCTACAGTATCGCCCGCCTGTTGCGCGAGCGCCTGGGATATAAGAATGAGCTGAGAGCCATCGGCGACGTATTGCTGGACCAGCTTCAGTTCATGAAGCGATGCGGATTCGACCGTTTTGTCCTGCGCGCGGACAAAAACGCCGAAGAAGCAGCCCGATGCCTGAGCTTCTTCAGCCAGAGCTATCAGGCAGCAACGGACACAGATTTGCCACTGTTCCGCCGCCGCGCATCCTGACTTATTGTAAACGTTTCAAATCTGGCCGCTGATGTCAGCGGCTGTGATCAAGCACTATTTTACCGGAAGAATTGCCCTTGAGGAACGCGCCCAGCGCATCTTCGAGTTCCGCCCGACCGATATCCCTGGCCGACGCCTCAGTCGCAGGACAGGCCCAGTCACCTGAGAGGTGATCCCAGACCTGCTGCTTTTCTGTCAGCGGAATTTCCACCGAGTCCACGCCCAGCAGGTTATTACCTCTGAGAATAAAGGGTAATACCGTGGTTTCAAGCTGAGGTCCCGCAACCAGCCCGCAGCAGGACACCGAACCGCCCGGCAGGATCTGCTTGAGCATTTCTGCCAGAGGCGCACCACCGACGGTGTCGATGCCATTGGCAAAAACCGGTTTAAGCATGGGCTTTTTGGTGATGTCCAGAGCATCCCGGCCCAGCACCTCCGAGGCACCCAGCTTTTTCAGGTTCCCAGCATGTTCGGTTTTTCCGCTGACTGCCACAACCTCAAAACCCAGCCCGGCCAGTAATTCAACGGCGACACTGCCGACTGCGCCACTGGCCCCGCTGACAACCACTCTGCCCTGCTCTGGCGCTGCGCCCATGGTCAGCAACTTCTTTACGCAAAGCCCTGCGGTAAGCCCTGCGGTGCCATAAATCATTGCCTTTCGTGCATCCCATCCGGCAGGCATGGAAACGCACCAGGCGGCGGGAACACGAATGTATTCACCAAAACCGCCATCCGAGTTCATGCCAAGGTCATAACCGGTGACCAGCACTTTATCGCCAGCTTTGAAAGCCCCGGATGAGTCTTCCACGACTTCCCCCGCTGCATCGATACCGGGTGTGTGGGGAAACTCCCGTGTCACGCCCTTGTTGCCGGATGCCGACAAGGCATCCTTGTAGTTCAGAGAGGAGTGGGTAACCCTGATCAGCACCTCATTTTGCGGCAGATCGGAAACCGCCAGCGTTTTTTCCGAGCCAACATACTCACCGTTTGGCTCTTCTACACGCCATG
>Ga0136557_1002160_pt1 | contig 11649 bp, 9 predicted proteins | sample AntRauTorckE6832_FD_104796 | JGI IMG/M metagenome (GOLD analysis project Ga0136557, IMG submission 104796) | Saline lake microbial communities from Rauer Islands, Antarctica - Metagenome Torckler E6 #832 | ecosystem: Environmental > Aquatic > Non-marine Saline and Alkaline > Saline | place...
AGTCACTGCCAATGGTACGATTGAGTTGACTAAATAAAATACAGTCAAAGTTATATGAAAAGATGAGTATAAATAAAGGCAATCGCTGATATCAGTGATTGCCTTTATTTTTTAGATAACATTATTCATCATAGGCTACTTTATAGCTGGTTGCTCAAGAGTCATAGGTGTGTCTACTTGTGGTTTATTAAAGGTTTGCATATTAGGCTGTTTGCCATCTTGACGCAGTTTTAACAACACCTTTTGATGCCAAGGCAAGCGCTGATAAGCCAAAAGCTGCTCAGCAATTTTTTTATTATTTTGCAATGTCTGCGTATTTTGAATCACATAAATAGTTCGTGATATCTGCTTTAACGTCTGCCCTTTCGCGTTTTTAATCACAGCATGAATAACATGAGAGCCCGGTAGGATATCAACCGTAGAAATCGAAGCGCTTAAACCTTGAGCTACCTCATTACCATCAAGCATAATACTCACACTATCGCCTGTTTGTAATGCAGGTTTGATTTGTAGAGTAACCACGATACTTTGCGCCGGACGACGATACGCACGCTCTTCGCTAGGCTCAATCATGGTGAATTGATAATTGACACGTGGTGCTTGAGTTGTGTTCGAGGCATTTACCATCGCTGGCGGTGTAACATTGCTAGCAACCATTGGCTTAGCAGGTACAGTAGAATTGCTATTTACTGCAGTGCTGTTAGTAGTACTGTTGGACGTAGAGCGAGTGTCCGTTATAACAGAAGTTTCACTAATTTTCTTGCCCGGTTTATTTTCGTAGTTCTGCGGGCGATCGGTAAAGGTGACTTGACCCGTTTTTTCATCAATGACTTTATAAATAGCAGCGGCATTTGCAACAGGCATCCAAAGACTAGCCGTGCTAACTATAAAACCCGTCAGCAGGCTTAAAGTCACACTTTTATTCAAAAGATTACTTTTTGATAATAGAGTCATAGTCAGTCAGCCTAATAGATACTTATTATTAATATACAGATGAAACTATTATGCGTTACTTTTCATATTAAAGCAGTATCGTCTGCACAGAAATTTTGTCAGCTCAGTCAACACACATATTCAAGAGCAAAAAAACCAGCTAAGATCTACTTAACTGGTTTTTTATTAAAATCATTGGGCGTATTAGCTATAAATTAGCAACTGTAATACAAGTCAAACTCAACTGGATGAACAGTAATGTTGACGCGCTGTGCTTCTTCTTGTTTTAGAGCAATATAAGCCTCTAACATCTCTTTGGTAAATACATCGCCTTTTAATAAGAACTCATGATCATCTTTTAGTGCTTGTAGCGCCACTTCTAAGTTTTCAGCAACCGTTGGGATCAGTGCTTCTTCTTCTGGTGGCAAATCATATAAATTTTTATCAGCCGCTTCACCTGGATGCATTTTGTTTTGAATACCGTCAATACCAGCCATTAACAACGCCGCAAACGCTAGATATGGGTTGGCTGCTGGATCAGGGAAACGTGCTTCAACACGCACTGCTTTTGGGCTACTAACGTGCGGAATACGGATAGACGCTGAACGGTTAGATGCTGAGTACGCAAGCTTGATAGGCGCTTCATAATGTGGCACAAGGCGCTTATAGCTGTTGGTTGATGGATTGGTAATCGCATTAAGTGCACGAGCGTGTTTAATGATACCACCGACAAAATACAATGCCGTTTCAGACAAGCCCGCATATTCATCACCAGAGAAAGTATTGACACCATCTTTTGAGATTGAGATATGGACGTGCATACCAGAACCATTGTCACCAACGATAGGCTTTGGCATAAAGGTTGCTGTTTTTCCAAACTGATGAGCAACATTATGTACGGCATATTTGAGTTTTTGCACTTCATCTGCTTTGCGTACTAGGGTGTTAAAAGCAACGCCAATCTCTAACTGACAAGGCGCAACTTCATGGTGATGGACTTCGATACAACCTTCACCAATCATATCTTCAATGCGATCACACATGACGGTACGCATATCTTGTGCGCTATCAACCGGTGGCACTGGTACATAACCGCCTTTGACACGTGGGCGATGACCCATATTGCCCCACTCGTAGTCTTTGTTAGTTGACCAAGCGGCTTCTTCAGCGACGATTTCATGACTGACACCAGACATGCCCACAGACCATTTTACTTCATCAAACACAAAGAATTCAGGCTCAGGACCAAAATAGGCAGTGTCACCAATACCGGTAGATTTTAAATACTCTTCAGCACGGCGCGCGATAGAGCGTGGATCACGGTCATAACCTTGTAGGGTTGATGGCTCAATGATGTCACAAGTCACAACAACCGTAACCGCATCAAAGAATGGGTCAATAAACGCCGTATCAGGATCAGGACGCAATATCATGTCTGATGCTTCAATCCCTTTCCAACCAGCAATCGATGAGCCATCAAACATTTTGCCATCTTCCATCGATTCTTCATCAACGCTATGAGCTGGAAAGCTCATATGATGCTCTTTACCGCGGGTATCGGTGAAGCGGAAATCAACCCATTTAGCGTTGGATGATTTGATCAGATCAAGTAGTTTATTTGACATAGATAGTTTCCCTAGTGATTATCATGGTACTGAAATTATGGTAATGGCTTTGTATTACTAAACAGTGCTGAGGTTGAAGATAACGGTTTTTACTCGTTATTCATACTAACAGCCAGTATCTGTCTTTATTATTAATGACACATTTTTATCAATCAGACAAATGCAATTGCTATATTAGCAATATCTCGCTAATAATGTTGCACTCTTCAGACGCCGATTGATAAATAGTTTGTGCTGCAAGGCAATACAAGATACTTGTATGCTAGGAAGATGCAACAGCCATGCCAACCTAGCTAGTTTCATTACTCTAGGTCATCATATTTTTAATTTATTACTAACAAATACAGTTGGTTAAATAAAATACAGTCTAATCTTCCATAAAAAATATTGTCTCACATTTGCTTCTAACAATGAATATCGACGATTCAATATCATAATATAAGCATCATAATAGTGCATAAATAAGACTATATTTAGTGCATATGCACCATAGTAGAACATTTATAAATATTTTTAGAAAATATACTTTTTTTAGCAGCGGTAATGGTGCCAAGTTGCCGTTCCATTAACGATTAAACATACTTTTATCTATCGACATTCAATCTATAGAATCATCACATTTGATAGACGACAAAATAATGTTAATATAATGATGCCATAAAATCTTTAACATTAAGTGACATAGCAAACTGCCATACAAATTTATTAATCAACACCAACAGTAAACATCTCAATAAGTTGAAGCCCTCATGATTCTGATGATCGATAACTACGACAGCTTTACATATAATATTGTACAGTACTTCGGTGAATTGCAGCAGGACATCACCGTCTGTCGTAATGATGAGATTAGCATTGAGCAAATAAAAGCGCTTGCGCCTGACATCATCGTTATCGGTCCTGGACCTTGCACCCCTGATAGCGCCGGCATCTCACTTGAATTGATTGATACTTTTAAACACATGATACCAATACTGGGTATCTGCTTGGGTCACCAAGCTATTGGACAGGCGTTTGGCGGTAACATAGTCAAAGCAAGCGAAGTGATGCACGGACGCTTATCCGCTATTTACCATAATGGAGAGGGTGTGTTTATGGATTTACCCAATCCTGCACAGTTTACCCGCTATCATTCACTGGTCATTGATAAATCAAGCTTACCAGAAGGCTTTGAGGTCACTGCTTGGACACAACATATCGATGGCAGTATAGAAGAAATCATGGGTATTCGTCACCGTGACTTTGCCATTGAAGGGGTACAGTTTCATCCTGAATCCATTTTAAGCGAGGCTGGCTATCAGCTGCTTAATAACTTTTTACGAGCGCATCATTTGGCTGTTATAGACACCGATAATTTGCCACAGGTGGGCTAAGGCTAGCCGCTAGAAATTATCTAAAAATTTAAAATAATAATAAGTGAGAATATGATGACCACTGCTCCTTTGCAGAACGTACTTTCAAACGTAACCCGTACGCCAGAAGATATCCATCAGTTGTCAGATGACAGTATCCATGAGCTACTAACCACCGCATTAGGTAGGATTTTTCAACACATTGATCTGACCTTTGATGAGATGTATCAAGTGATGCTAATCATCATGCAAGGCAGATGTAGTGATGCCATGATGGGTGCTATTTTGACCGGTCTGCGTATGAAAGGCGAATCAATCGATGAGATTACCGCCTCAGCAAGTGCTATGCGTGCACTAGCGTCAAATATCGCCCCAAAAGACTGTGACTATATGGTCGATATCGTTGGTACAGGTGGTGATGGTGCCAACTTATTTAATGTCTCTACAGCGGCAGCGTTGGTAGCAGCAGCAGCAGGTGCACAAGTTGCCAAACATGGTAACCGCGGTGTTTCAAGCAAATCTGGTAGTTCGGACTTGCTTGAGCAAGCTGGTATCAGTCTATCGCTGACACCTGAGCAAGCTCAAGCCTGTATCGAAGACCAAGGTATTGGCTTTTTATTTGCGCCAAACCACCATAGCGCCATGCGTTATGCCAATCCAGTACGCCGTGAGCTAAAATCTAGAACGATTTTTAATATTTTAGGTCCACTCACCAACCCTGCTGGTACGCCCAATTTGGTGATTGGCGTATTTACCGCGCAATTATGTGAACCTTTAGCAAAGGTCATGAAAAATCTAGGCGCGCGCCACGTGATGGTCGTCGGTGCAAAAGATGGTTTGGATGAAATAAGTCTCGCAACCTCGACCACGGTGGCTGAATTAAAAGATGGTGAAATTTCTGTCTATGATATGATGCCAGAGGATGCAGGTATTGATTCACAAACCTTGATTGGGCTTGATGTTGACTCACCAGCGCAAAGCCTTGAGCTAATACGTGCCGCTTTGTCAGGTACAGAGACACATGAACGATCAGTGCTTAAAGCGCGCGATATGATTGCGTTAAATGCAGGCGCAGCGATATATACTGCAGGACTTGCAAGCAACTATCCAAACGGTGTGAGCCGAGCACAAAAAATTATCCAAAATGGCGAGGCTTTAGTGAAGCTTGAGTCTTTGGCACAATATACGCAGCAATTAGCAGCCAATGCTTAACTTATAAGTACATAAACCTAGCCATCATAGACTATTTATCTTTAACCATATTTGGATACCGCCATGACTACTAACAAAACAGTTGGCTCACATATTCCTTCAGTATTACAGCGTATCGTTGCTACCAAACACGATGAAGTTGCTGCTGCTCGTAATCTGTTATCACTTGAGGACTTACAAGTAAAAGTCGCGGCAGATAAACAACCTCGTCGCGGTTTTGCCAGTGCCCTGCGCGTCGCTGATATCGGTATTATTGCTGAGATAAAAAAAGCCTCACCTTCTAAAGGTATTATCAATCACAACTTTGCGCCGGCTTTATTTGCTAAGCAGTATGAACAATCAGGCGCAAGCTGTCTGTCTGTATTAACAGATCGCGATTACTTCCAAGGTGATGATAGCTACTTGGTCCAAGCACGTGAAGCTTGTGATCTGCCGATATTACGTAAAGACTTTATGATTGATGTCTATCAGATTTATCAGTCATATTTACTTGGTGCAGATTGTATATTACTGATTATGGCGTGCCTTGATGACGTACAGGCGAAAGAGCTACATGCGCTTAGCATCGAGCTTGGTATGGATGTGTTGATAGAAGTGCATACGGCAGAAGAGCTTGAACGTGCCCTACAACTGCCACATTCAGAGCACAATATCTACGGTATCAATAACCGTGACTTAAATACCTTTGATGTGGATTTGCAGACGACACTTGATTTAAAGAACGCCCTATTACGCGAGCTTGCTATTGATGATGCATTTTCTGCTAACCCTAATGATAGCTTGCTACGACCGCTCATCGTAACCGAAAGTGGCATTCACAGCAGTAACGATATCCGCATGATGCTAAGCCATAATATTCAGCACTTTTTAATCGGGGAACAATTTATGAAAACCGATCATCCTGGACAAGCATTACAATCCTTACTTGCGAGCGTCGCAGCACAGGCGTAAAGTAAGTGAGATAGTTTAGATAAAGCCAATATGAAAATAATCATTATCTTTATTACTTACTCAATTAATCATTTATTCACTAACCAACGATACATTAATTATTATGTCAAACTCTCTATTTTCAAAAGAAATGCAAGACCAACTTAAAGAGCTTAAAGGTCAATTGAGTAAAGGTCGTGATACCGTGTCACCTGATGGCGACGACGGTAAGCCCACTGAGCCTGTCTCGCTATTGACTCAAAAGCAAGTTAAAAAAACCGTCAAACAGATGGATAGCGAACATATTGATGATGATAAAGTCTTGTTCATGCAAGCAATGAATGGTGTCAATCAACTCGACGATAAAAACGTACGTTCACCTGCCAATGCCGCAAAAGCCAAAAAGCCTGATGCAGCGACACTGTCTAAACGTGCAGCCGCTCAAGGTGGCGAAGCAAGCGACTTGGGCGCTGGTTTATCAGATATGCAGGCTTTATTGAACCCTGTTGCTGGTGAAGCCTATTTATCTTATAAAAACCCTACCTTACAAAACAAAATTTTTACCCAGCTAAAACAAGGTAAATTACGTTGGTATGATGCTGTAGATATTCATGGTTGCACTATTGAAGAAGCGCGTGTAGCAATGACTCAATTACTCAGCCAAGCAAAGCAAAACAATGAAACATCGGTAAAAATCGTCCATGGTAAAGGTAGTGAAGCGATTCTAAAAACTTGCGTCAACGGTTGGTTACGTCAATTACCAGAAGTGTTGGCATTTTGCTCAGCCCCGCCAAAAGATGGTGGCAATGGCGCTGTATTGGTATTATTAAAAAAGAATAAGCCTGATAGCGAATAAGCTCTTTGGTTTAGGAACAAAAAAGGACTGCAAATAAGCAGTCTTTTTTTATAGCTGTATTTAACCTATATTCAGTAGGTAAATTTAATTATTTAGGACAAGTCTCTCATGGACGTACAAAATACTGAAATAATAAAAACCGTTAAAACAATTGAAAATAATGAACAGCTAAAACTTCACATCGATGCACTTATTGCTATTGAACCAAAATTTGCTCCTATCTATGAGCAAGTCGGTGCTCCAGACTTAAGACGTAATACTGGCGGCTTTGAGCAGCTAATGAGAGCGATAGTTGGTCAACAGCTATCTGTAGCGGCGGCTTCCAGCATTTGGAAAAAACTGCTTGATGCTAACCTCACCTCACCGCAAACGATTATTCAGGTAGAAGACGATATATTGCGAACACAAGGGTTATCTAAGCAAAAAATTCGTTATACGCGCTCATTGGTTGAGCATGATATCGACTTTGAAGCATTAACCACCATAAGTGATAAAGAAGTGCTTGAGATACTCACTGCCGTCGTTGGTATTGGCTGTTGGACGGCTGAAATGTACTTATTATTCTCTTTAGGACGAGCTGATGTACTGGCGGTCGATGACTTGGCGATTAAAGTCGCAGCGATGGATTTGCTAGGTCTAGCAGAACGTCCAACACCAAAACAATTAAAAATGGCGACCAAAGATTGGTCGCCACATCGGAGTGCTGCTAGCTTACTACTATGGTCACATTACGGCTGGCTAAATAATAGAAAAGCAGTGCCTTTATAATAGGCTATCTTACTAAATGCTTCATACCTTAGGGGAATCTAAAGCTCTTTTTAACCTGCTTGAACTTTAGTTTTGCTAAATTATAACCACGATTTTTATGAATGCGTTTGTATCTATTGTCGATCATATCCTTTTTTAAGCCATCTTTGGGTTTATCTGCAGTCTGCTCATCATCAACAGCATTCACATCTTTGCTTAAATTAACAGCTTCAGGCTTATCATCAGCAGCATTTTTTTTATCAGCTTTCTTGTCAACCGTCTCGCCTTCTTTACTTTCATGATCTAATTCAGCCTGAAGCTCTGGTTGCTTAACAATCAGCTGCTGTGTTGGCAGGGCATGCTCTACATCATACTTTCTAACTTGAATTAATAGATCAACAAATAACACGTCTTGTTTTTCATAAAATTCGATGATACCAGTGGCATTGATATAGGCTTGCAATTGAATAATATAACAATCTTGACGCAGCTCTAAGATATTGACTTGGTTCCATTCTTGATTGGTTAATTCATGCTCATCCAAAAACGTATCCAAATGCTTTACCATTTTAAACACAACATCGATATCAGCGGTACGCTTGATATATAGCTGATGCAAAAAGCGGAACATATCACGCGAGGTAAAGTTTTCAATTTGCATCGATGAAAAATCACCATTAGGTACTGTGACGATAGTGCGAGTCAAAGTACGCACGCGCGATGAGCGAATACCAATATCGATGACGGTGCCTTCATAGGTACCAAACTTGCAATAATCACCGATACGTACGGGCGAATCTGCCACCACCACCACACTACCGACTAAGTTTTCGATGGTCTTTTGCGCACCTAATGCTAACGCTAAACCACCGACACCTAATGCCGCAATACCCGTCGTTAAGTCAAAGCCCAAGTTACCAAAAGTGACAATGACTGCAAATATCAATAGCAGTGCTTTGACGACTTTGCGTAGTAGCCCCAAAATTGAGACCCGTTCAGTATAGTTTTTCTTATAGCTTAAGTTCACTGCACGGGTAAATAATGCATCGATAATGCGTAATAACAACCACGTTATCGCCACCCACGAAGCAATCTCGGCGAAACGGTTGACAGGCTCGCGCAGGGTCACTGACACGCCCGCATAAACCATCACCTCAGATAAAATCAGCGCCATAATCACCACCGCTAGCGGCAATATTACTTTATCTGGCAATGGTAGCGGTACATCACGGACACGAGGGTAAGTGATTTCTAATAAATGATACAGTAGCCATACTGCGATGTACGTGAACAAAAAACTACTGATAGTCATCATTAAAGCGGCTACCAAATCAGCCAACTGATAACCAAAAAGCTTTTTGCCTTCTAACGAGTCAATGGTATAACGAGAAACCAAAGTCGGCTCATAGTTCTCTATCGCCTCTGGTATTGAGCTGAGTGTATCGGTAGAAAACTGCCAATATTGCTCACCTTCTTTTGACACCACTCTTTCAAGTAATAGAGGAATGCTGGCATCACTGACTTTGATGACACCTACATTTTCTTGGCTTGGCGGTAGCTGATCGGTCAAATTGCCTTCAGGCGTATTATTAATCTGCAAATCAGCCTGAAAACGACCACCTGCATCGAGGGCTTGCTTGAACTGTCGTACAATGGTTGTGGGATTATCGGATTTAGATAGGTTTAAGTAATTACTCGCCAGCAAATAATCATTTTCACCCAATGCTGCAATAAACCCTTGAACAGTATGGCGTGGCGTATCGCGTCCAAATGAGTCTGGTATCGAGGTTTTGGTCGCCTCCTCACTTTGCCCACCCACACCCAGTATGTTGGCTTCGGCGGCAGTCGCACTATGCGATAAGACGACGCTTAACAGGCTTAATACGCTCAATATCATCGCAAACAGAAACGCCGTCATCATAAGCGGCGTTTTCGGAGATGAGATTGATGGAGATAGCGCGGTACGAGCACTCAGATAACGCTGAATAGACAAAACAAACCTCTTAGCTTGATGAATGGCACAACAGAAAAATAGATAAAACCTGCCCTATGATAACAATTATTTATGACGGTAATGCTTTTGATTGCGTGTTTTTATCGCAGTCTTTATTAGGCAATTATATTTTAACTTCTCATATTTAGGCATTCACTTCTTATCGCCGCTCTACCTATATAATTTAAGAATATATCCACTGTAGTACATTTTATTTAATTAAGTCATTTAAGTGCATAAACAACCATCTATCATGAAAGCTGCTCAGCTTATAATGAATAAACATTAGGTTAAAGTGGTTTATAAGTAAGGGACTTTTATAGATAATAAGGGGGTGTAATATAATTATTACTTTTTGTAAATATTAGCGTCTCAGCTTTCGCATCTGTAACTTTCTGACATGATCAATTTGGAATCAAATATGGCTTTATCCCGTTCGTCTTCGACCACCTATCTTCGATTGTGTATCTTAAGTGCTTTAGGCGTATTTGCTATAAGTGCTACAGCCGCAACTGCTGACAGTAGCACTATTGATAATAATGAGCTAACACAGGTTGAGCTTGATAAAATCGTCGTCACAGCCACACGTATACCGACTAAGACCAGCAATGTGATTGCTCAGACTCGCGTCGTTGATAGCGAAGCGCTCAAGCGTTATCAAGGACAAACGGCTTTAGATGTTATTAAAAACCAACCAGGCTTCAATTACAAACAAAATGGTGGACTAGGAACGGTAGGTAGTTTTTATACCCGTGGTTATGATAGCAAGCAAATATTGGTGCTTATTGATGGTATTCGCTATAGTTCAATATCTACTGGAGAACCTGCTCTAAGCCTATTACCTGCAGATCAGATCGATCGTATTGAAATCCTCTACGGAGCCTCTGGTTCTAGTATTTATGGTGCTGACGCTATGGGCGGTGTCATTCAAATATTCACTAAAGGTTCTAACATTGAACAAAGTCAACTATCAGTCACAGTGGGTGCAGGATCGCACGATCAGTTTTTATATGGTGCTACTGCTCAATTTATTAATGACCAAGGTACCAGCTTAAGTATCTCTGCCAGTCATAATGAAACGGATGGCATTAACGCTACACTTCCTACTCACCCTTGGGGCATTCATAATTTAGATGAAGATGGCTTCAAAATTAATAACTACAGCCTACACCTTAGCCAAAAAATCAATCCAGATTTAAAAGTGGGCGTTAGTGGATTATACAGTGAGTCAACGACTGATTTTGACAGTGGCAAAACTACGGAGAAAGATTTTACCAAGGCAGAGCAAAAAAACGGTGCGGCTCAAGCATTCATCGATTGGAATTACTCGCCTACGTCATCAGTAAAACTATCATATGGTCACTCTATCGATGAATCTCAAACGACGGCTACTACTTATACTAGCTTCTATGATACGACACAAAAACAAGTTAGCTTAGTAGGCAGTCATTCAATATCTACTGATAAATTGCTATATGGTATAGAGCATCTAAAACAAGAAATAGATACAAGTGCATACCCCGAAGCTGACAATCGAGAAGTGACCAGTGGCTTTTTAGGCTATATGCTATCTAGAGATAAGATTGATGCACAAGCTAACGTACGCCATGATGACTACTCTGAGTATGATAGTGAAACCACTTATAACTTAGGTACTGCTTATCGCTTAACATCAGATTTACGTGTTGGTGTTAACTACGCCAAAGGCTATCGCGTTCCAACCTTTAATGATTTATTCGACTGGGGTGGTGATCCAAACTTAAAGCCTGAGACAAGTGATAACTATGAAGCTTTTATTGAGTATGACACCTTACTCCAATCTACACGCTTAACTGGCTATCGTAATGAAGTAGAAGATATGATCGCAAGTGATGCAAACTATCAACGTAAAAACTATGCTGAGGCCAAAATTGAAGGTGTAATCTTAACCAGTGACTGGTTTTTTGATAACTATTTGTTTGGTTTAAGCTATGATTATCAAGAAGCTAAAGATGATAGTGG
>Ga0136557_1002162_pt1 | contig 11638 bp, 12 predicted proteins | sample AntRauTorckE6832_FD_104796 | JGI IMG/M metagenome (GOLD analysis project Ga0136557, IMG submission 104796) | Saline lake microbial communities from Rauer Islands, Antarctica - Metagenome Torckler E6 #832 | ecosystem: Environmental > Aquatic > Non-marine Saline and Alkaline > Saline | place...
ATAACGACCCCGCGCGTAACCGGCAGGCGCCAAAACTTTAATTATTTACAAATGTACTATTGAAATACGAAACTTCAAAGCAGCAGCGTAACGGCGAGGCCTGTCCGCGTTGACGCGCTTGTTATAGAGCTGGTGACAATATTAGATTGGTTAAAATACATCATCTAAAGTATCTGCTTGTAAAATACTTTCTTTTGATGAATATCTTGGACTTTGTGGTGCCTTACCACTTGATTTTCCTAATTTAACTCTATTAATTTTTTTGGCTGGTTCACTAAAGTAGAGAATATATTTATTTGAGTCTTCCCATTGTTCAATTTTTTTGACCTCAGCAATGTGAGTTATTGCAGAAATTGGTGCTACTTGATAAGCTGCTATATAATCTATTTTAGGAATCATTGACGAGTTTAATCTTATCGCATGCCAACAATTTTGGTCAATAAATGTTTCTTTAAATCCTTCCTCACGAGCCGGCACAACAATAGTATCAATATCTGAAACCTCAATTTTTTCAGTATCCTCATCAACGTCATTTAAAAAAGGTTCAAAATCATATAGGATCTCATTATTTCCGTTTTTGAATCTTTTAAGAGTTATTACTTCTACTGGGAATCTAAATCTGCTGATAAGTACTGTTTCTAATTCATCTTCTAATTCATCAATAATCAGAAGAGCATTGAAAGATTCCTTTTTATGAATAATCGATTCCAGCAAATAGTCAATATTTTCGTATCCATTTCTTTTCGCATAGCTATTTATAATTTCTAAATCATTAGGTCGCTTTTGAAGCATCTCTTTTATAAGATTTTTTACTTTTACTTTGGATGCTTCGAAGGACAGGGAAAATTCAAGTATCTGAACTGCAATGTGTTTAAGATGTTGGTGGCTGGCTAAATCATTTTCAACCACAAATATTTTTGGTTCTCTATCATTAGTTAAGTCTATAAGGTATCCATCTGGCAGATTATTTGTTTTTCCTTTTTCTCCAATTTTCTTTTTGTCATCGAGATATATTCTTTTTGTGCCAAACAGAGCTCCTTTTACTTTATTGACAGCATCCTCAAGTTCTGCTTCATTTTCATAAGGGATTTCTAAATACTTGTTCTTTTTATTCCAAAGCATCTGTAAACTGTTGATTTTGTTGAAAGTTAGAATTTCCAGCTCTATAACGACCCCGCGCGTAACCGGCAGGCGCCAAAATGTTAATTATTTACAAATGTACTGTTGAAACACAGAACTTCAAAACAGCGGCAAGACGGCGAGGCCTGTCCGCGTTGACGCGCTTGTTATGCTGCCGATTACAGTTGAAACGAGTCCTTACAGTTACTTAGGAGTCCAATCAAAGCGATAGTTCTTAAGCTATTAGCTTCATTTGCATATTCAATATCTCTACCGTGTAATATTGTATTACGATTAAGTGGGTTTAGTTCGGGATCGTTATTTTTTCTTTTTTCAATTTCCTCAAAACTTTCATGTAATAAGCTTTTTTCTGCGAATTGTTTTAAAAGTAGATATCCAAGTGAATTTGTACTTTTCGGATGACCATTTTTGGCAAGCTTTTCTAAAAGATTGGCTTTCGTCTTTCTGAGTATATCTTTGTCATTTGAGTAAAATGTTGTTTCAATAAGTTCCACAAACATTCCGTCAGCTTGAGCTAAGAAAACAGGAATACTTAACTCGTATTGTTCATTATCGTGGGCATCAAATGCTGAGCTTAGGATCTTAAATCTTTTAGGAAAATATCTCTCTGCCTGAAGTTTAAAACTCTTTTGATGGTCTTTGATATACTTTTGCAATTCTTTTTCTATAATTTTGTGCTTTTTATTTTCAATTAATGACTCATATCTCTTGAAAGCGTTTAGACCAGCAAAATGAAATGGTATAAACCAACCACGTTGAGCTAAATAAGAATAAATTGTATCAACTCTATCTGGAATATTTTTTGTTTCTTGCTCTATAGTTTCAAAAAGTGTTTGATACTTTTCGAAATTTAGTTCAATGGAAATTGACTCAATCCTTTCACGCATTTCTTTAAGTTGCGCAGAGATTGGAGCCATTGCTTGGTCCAAATTTATAGAGATAGATTTAGAAGCTATTTCTTTTGCTGCCTCTCTTAGTTCTTTAAATGGATCATTTTCGAAGTGGAATTGAAACATGATGAAAGTCGATTTGTGTTAGGCAGTATAACGGCCCCGCGCGTAACGGGCGTGGAGGCTGGCGTCAATTATTTACAAAAGTACTATTGAAACCGAACACTTTAAAATTGGCAAGTTACGGCGAGCCACGTCCGCGTTGACGCGCTTGTTATACCAACTTATATTGAAGCTGACCCTTGAGAAAGATTTAAAGCGTTCCTATATAAAAAGGGTGTCCAAAAAGCCGGATCCTGATTTGTACCTTTTTTTTCAAAAAACCCAACTTCAGTTAATTTTTTAGCTCTTTTAAGAGCCTCCTTTTCATTTATGTTCCATATTTTTGCTAGAGTATCAGGATACTGTTCAGTTTTTTCACCTTCGAGAGCCTCTAACCAAGGTTTTAAATCAGGATATTCAGCATAGAGTGTATTTTCTAAACGTGTATTTGAGACTTCGTTTAAGGCTTCTTTGAATGAATTTCTAGAAAAAAGTTGTTCGTCTTTAAGTTTATCAACTCCAGTTTCAATTCTTTTAAGTTGAATACTCCTAGCCGCTGTTAATAAGTGGATAAGTTCTCTTGGTACGTTCGCGCCTGTACCATCAACTATTCTAGATAGCATCCAGTCATAAGCAGTTGGTTTTTTAGATCCTGCATCTATCTGGTCGGGAAAAATTCGATAGAAAATCTTTTTCTGCTTTTCTATGTCATTTAGTACCTCATCTGGATTTAATTTATAATAATTAACGACTTCCTTATTCATTAATAGTCGGCTTACAATCAAATTTAGAAGTGTATTTTTATTCCATCTAATATTTATAACTCTTGTTATATGACTTGCTTCTCTAAAGCCTGTAGAACTTATTCTGCTCCATATATCGTCTCTTAAAAAGATTTTTAAAGCAATTTGTTCAATAGCTTGGAAGTCAAGATAAACTCTAAATAGAGCTCGAAGAGCGTTACCTTCTAATTCTTCAGAAGAAACAAATGCAACGTCTAATCGATCAAGCACTATCCATATTTTAAAATCAATTTCAGAAAGGGATTTATTTGCTAGTCTCATTAAATCATCAATTGAAGTAAAGCCTAATTCACGTTGTTTTATTGATGGTTCTGAAAAAATTATCTTACCCTTTAATTCATTAGGTAAACCACTTACTGGATCTAAGCCTACTCCCGTTTCGATTGCCTCAGGTTTTAGATATTTTAAGTATTCGCGTACAGCACGCAATACTTTTTTAAGATTCCAGTTTCTATGCAATAGTTCAGCATCTTCCAGAAAGGTATATAACTTTTTGGCAGACTCGTTTTTAATTTCATAATCCCTGAAAGCATTTCCAATTAAACTTGCAAAATATAATTTCCAAAGTTTACGAAGTTCATCTTCTGATGTCGGTGGATTATCAACTAAGTCACGAAAAACTGGAGCACCACTTACATTCTCAGCAGCAATCAGAAGTATGTTTCGATCAAATAAATCGTCTTTTCTGTTAGATAATAAGGCATAAAGGGCACTCTTTCCTGAGCCTTTTGGCCCATAGATAATGTCATCTTCACCTTTAAATAGTTGTCTCCATTCATCAGTTTCAACAAAATATTTCTCTAAGTTATTGCTTTCTTCCTCAGCTGTTCTTTTTCCAAAGGATGAAGATTTTAATATTTCTTCTTTTTTCATTGCCTAATTTCTTAAAATTACAAATCTATAAAAGTTGGTATAACGGCCCCGCGCTTAAGCGGCGCAGTGATTACCGGTGAAATTTAAGTTTAGCAATTATTTTGTAAGCTGAAAGAACCAATTTGCGGAGCGGCTCCTGCGTCCGTTTGAAGCGCTGGTTATACCAACTTTATTTATAAGGAATTTGAGAGTTATGAATATTTTCATGGTTGTAACCTTTATTATCCAACAAAACACCAATTGTACTTGCTACCGATAATGAATCAGTTGTTGGCCCAACAACAATTTCTTTTATAATTCCATATTTTTTTGAGTCCAATTGATTAAAATCAATTGAAAAATATTGTTTAACTCTTTCTGCACCTATTTGGGCATGATAATTGGGGTTTTTATAGGAAATTGATTCTGTTATTAAACGCCACTCATCTTCTACCGCAAAGTTTTGGTTTTTCAAAATTGACGAAACTTGTAAAAAAGTATAATTAAATTCAGCTACCAGGCCTGATACTAGCTGGTCGAATTCTTTTTCATCACGAAATTTATTATACAGATTTAAATATTTATTTCTTACCGTATCAATAATTTCATCTAATATTTGCTGTTTCAATTTAGGCCTGTAAATACATTTCCATAAATTTATTTCAGGATTTGTAGAAATTCTTTTGAAATATTTGCTTCTGAAACCAATTGCTACACCGCCACCATCATCACCATAAGCTCTCCATTGACTTAAAGAATCACGGACCGTACTAAAACTACCAACACAAATATTCGTATTTACAAATGAATCTAATTGGTTACTCAATCTATCTAAAAATATTATTTCATAATCATTTGATATTTGCTTTTTTGCGCTCTTTATTCTCGCTTTGAAAAATTCAAATCCATGATATAGTTCGCTCTTATCATTCATCTGTCTAATTTTAGTCAGGTGCAATGAATGACTTTCAACAACACCATTTAAACCATCGAGGTTCGTATAGTGATAAAGGATATCAGGGATAGATGGTTTAAAAAACTTTTTTGATTGTAATTCAGTCCAATGCGTAATTAATATTTAAGTAGTAACAAAGTACATTAATAATTATTTCGTTTCCTTTACAATATCCCATAACTGTGAAGAATTATGCGTAGTTTGGGCAATATTATTTGTTAATTCAATCAGTGCAGATTTCATGCTATTTTTTATAGATTCTGCCATTTTTGAGCAACCGTCTGTCAGTTTATTGAAAGCTGAACCATGAACTGTCGAGGAATATAACGACTGCCCGTCTTTATTAAACGTTAATGTAAACGATACTTCAAATTGTGAGCTTAATGAAGTCTTAAGTGCACCTCTATTATGTGAAATAGATGCGTTTTCATCCAGCATTTTTACAGTTATCAAAACGTCATATTTGTTCATATTAGCTGTTTGGGAAGGAGAAGATTTTAAAATATCCACTGATTGAATAGCTGATGAAAGCCCATTTTTAATAGCTGTAAAATAACTATTACTTATATTAATTTTGGGATCTTTCCACCATACATTACATGCTGAAGCAGCATTTACTTTAATTTCTTTGTTGGTAAATTGATTAGGTATATAGACAGCTGTTTTCAATGGTAACTTATTTTGAAACTTAGTTGATGCTTGGATACTCTCTGAAGATAATTTTGCAGTAGATGAGCAAGCAACTATAAAAAGTGATGATAAAAAAATAATTAAATAAACAGGTATTTTTTTCTTCATATTAAACTAATTTAATTTTGAAGATCTTATTTTTTAGTTGGTATAACGGCCCCGCGCGTAACCGGCAGGCGGACCAAAGTTGAAGTTTGACAAAATGTACTACTGAAACACGGAACTTCAAAACGGGCACGGAACGGCGAGGCCTGTCCGCGTTGACGCGCTTGTTATAGCGCTATTTCTTTCAGTTAAGTACTTTAAACTTTTCTGATAAGCTATCACCCTCTTCAAGCCCTTGTGTATCTACAATTTCAAAGGAAGCCAGCTTTATTTTCTGCTTTAGTAAATCAATTATATTATCGATTCTTTTTTTAATAAATTTGTCTAAAGCATTTTCCGGCATTTCATTCATCCTCGACCATTCGATTAACTCTTTACCTAATAAATGATTGGGTAAAATTTCTTCAAATTTAGGACTATCAAATTCCTGAATATATTTAACTGGATTTTTATCACTGATCTGAATATTAGTAATCTGTGTAAGGTAGGCTATATTCATCAAGCTATTTCTATTCAGCTTACCAACTTCAGGATTATTTTTGATATAGTTCAGAGGAAATATGTGGTGTAAATTGGGTTTATCTGTAAGCAAATAATAGACGTCAGTCAGAACGCTACGATCTGGATTTTTCCAGTCTCGAGGATCTTGATTAGCAAATAATGAGAGAATAGCTCTAGATAGACGACCCCTTGAACTATAAGAAGCTGTACGAAGTTTGTCTTTGTCAATTAAAAATCGGTCGAACTCTGGGTTGGTATTATTTTTTTTCTGGCTTAGTTTTTCAATGTGTTTCCACATATGAGTTGTATTGCTTAAAAGATCGTCATTATGAAAACTATAATACCAGAAATATTGCTTCAGAAAATTAAAGTCAGGATCAGAATTTTCATAAAAATATGTAACAAGCGTCATATAAAAATATCTGTATGGGACTAGCTGTGGTCCTTTAATTCTTAGATGGTTTTCAAAAAAATCAAAAACCTTTAAAAAAGCTATTTTTGCTGAAGGCCAAACTTTTTCAATTTGTTCAGATTTTATGTCGTTCAAATATCTATCTGTTATATTTTTGATACCTGAATTATCGCAATTTTTATTTATTAACACTGCAAGCATTTGTAGGTAAGTTAAATCATCAATCTCCACAAATTTTCCATCATTGCCTTCCCTGAAATCATCTACTAACTCTCTCAAGTAAAACCCATCAGATCCATCTTCTTGAGGCCGGAAAGTTTTTGCAACAACGATGTCAAAAATATTCAGGGGCTTTCCTTCCTGGTTTATGCGTTCAAAAATTTGGCAGACTTGAGCAACCTGTATATCTCTTAACACAATCAAAGATACTCGATAGTTATCAAGAACCTGCTTAATATTTCTAAGATTTGATCTTGTGGGGTTATCATAATCTGCAAATTCTTCACTTTCATGTTCGACTAAGCTTTTTTCGACACTTCCAAAATCTTCTTTTACTTTTTTCAGTTTTACTATTAAACCATCATCATATTTCTTCTTTCGAGGGATATTCTTTTTTAGTTCACCATCTCTATCATCAATTTCATCCCAGAAAAGGAAACGTTTTGTCCAAGTCACATCATCCGTGTCATCTTTTTCTTTAGTAGTTATATCTACATACAAGCTTGGATCAAAATTTGGTTTACCCTCAATATTTCCACCATAAATCGAAGTTAGTAATGAAGTGGTACGCTGTTGTCCATCCAAAATATATTGATATTCTGTACGTGTAAAATCTGGATCATCAATAACATGACCACCTATTTTTCTATGGTTTTGAAGTTTTAAACCCGTTTTCCAAATTAATAAGCTACCTAATGGATAAAATTTGAAAATGCTATCCCACAGCTTTTTTACATTTTCCTTTTTCCAAACTACTTCTCTTTGAAAAGTTGGTATTTGATAATTTCTTGCCAGTAAATCATCAAGATAGGTGTTAATACTTTTATCAGTAGGTTTAATTCTATCAGCGTAACTCATATTTATTTGTTGAAAAATTTAGAATTAGAACTTTAGCGCTATAACGGCCCCGCGCGTAACCGGCAGGCGTACAAACGTTAATTATTTACAAATGTACTACGGAAACTGCTGACCTCAAAACCACAACGGAACGGCGAGGCCTGTCCGCGTTGACGCGCTTGTTAGGTAGCCAGTCCAAAGGTTAATGAGTTTCGATATAGTCACTGATCGAACCGCAACTAAATTCAACTAACCCATCCCAATTTATAGCACCATCTTCATTGCAGAACTCATTCATAAATTTCATGTTGAATTTATTTACCACTTTACCATACTCAACATCAAATAGATCATTATTTTCTTTAGCCCTATGGCCCAAAGGCTCAATAATGTCTTGATAAAAGTCTTTATCGCCTGATATAAAATACCAAAAATCTTGGCCGCAAATTTTGATATAATTTCCCTTATCGTAAGCCCCACCTTGACCAAACCTACCATAACAACAACCATTAACGGCAGAGATATATGATTGATTAGAATTTGTTCGTAAAATCCTTTTGGCCTTTCTAAAATTATTTTTGAGGTTTTCAATTTGGCCACTATTACCCAATTTGGACCAGATTTTATAGAAATAATATAGCGTGCATTATCTTTAGTAAATTCTAAATCGATGCCTTCTGCAGATGACTTTTGTCCATTGTAAACCTTCTGATTAACAAAAATAGCAAGCTTCTTTAAAAACTCTCCAAAAATTCCTTCTTCTTGCGAAGATAAATATGCGTCTAATATTCTTTTTAATTACTTCTATGATACTCGTTTCCTAAATTTTCTTCAATTGAAACGGCAATTGCATTATACCAATCAATATTTTCAGCAACTCCATTTTCAATCTGATCAATTTCAAATTTTGTAAGTTTACGATCTATTTCTTGCATTGCTACCCGTTGTAGATCCTCAGTAACAAGTTGGTAGATTATTTTATCATCTTTCATATGCTATTTTTAATTGTGAAAAACATTTTGACGATGCCATTGTAGAGAACGTTGATGAGGATAAATATTCTCATTTTCAGGTAGATAAATAGGTTTATTCTTACTATTCAAAGAACCTATTAAATCATGATTACCAATCCTTCCAAAACTTGATGGAAAGTTTTTATATTGAGTAGATACTTCAGGTATATAATTATCTCTTAATGTAAACCACCCCACATCAAAGGCCCAATGATGCAAATGACAAAGTGCCAGACCATTGAAAACATCGTCCTTTCCTTTAAAACTATTAGGAACAATGTGAGCTGCTTGAACTTCCCAAAAAGATAAGTTTGGTGATTTTATTTTAAGACCACAGATCGAACATTTAAAATCGTATGCTTGTATAACGGCTTGTCGAAATCCCCTTGATCTAAGATTAGATTTTTTTGTAATCTTAACTTTCTTTTTTTGCTTATTTACCGGATTATAATTCGTGGGTCTGGAAGTCCCATTAAGTTGTTTTACAATTTTTTGGACTTCATAAGACTTGGTTAGTAAAAAATCTTTATGCTCAGTCGGAATTCTTAGAAGTTTAAGTGCATTATCAAACCCCTTTTCCGTAAGCATCCATTCCCTTTCATTTGTAAGTTCGATTGTTTTAGAAGGGCGTGAAACTAAGTTGCTTTTAGCCAAAGAATCTGCAGCTCGATAGAGTAAACGATGCCACAAATTTGACCTTTTTACTCTATCTTCTTTCTTATAAACAGTTTCTAAATAAGCATCCCTCTGTTCTTCATTCAAACCAAAATCATTTGCTATCTCATCAACTATTTCCTCATCAGAGCTAAACTCCTGAATTACTCCCTCATGTCTAAATAATGATTTAAGAATAGCCTGCTTAACCTCTTTTCGAGGCGGCATATCAAACTTCTTAAGCATTTCGCTTTCATAACTCATTCCGAAAAAGGATCAAATTTAATCATCATAGAAAAGCTGTACTATGTCCTTTGTTATTACATTCAGTTGCTAAATGAAGAACATTTGTGGGATAAACTTTTTCCTTCCCTTTCCAGTTTGATACATTTTTTCCAAAACCACTTCCAACTTTAGATTCATCTCTTTGCTTATCAGTTTCGCTAAGATTATTCAATCTTTTGTCTGCCCAATCTCCGATTGGTACTTTGACAGCATCCTGATACATGTTGAACTTTCTTTTCTTATTGAATTGCAAACAACGTTCCCAAGAGTCCCGGAAACGATTCGGCCATTTCCCAGGGGAAAAATTTTTCTTATGCCAAATAAATTCTTCAGTCCAAAGCCAACCTTGTTTTTGTAGTTCTAAAATTAATTCTAATACGTATGTACTTCGTTGTCCTTTAACGACTCGCTCTTTTATATTTAAAATAAAAGTTCCTTTGGAGTCCAAAACTCTAAAAAGTTGTTCGGAACGAGGTAAAAACCACTCCACATAATTAATAGGTTTTATGCCACCATAAGTTTTAGATCGACTATCGGCATAGGGAGGAGATGTTACAATTAGATCAAAAGTATTATCATCGAAATCTTTTAAAACTTCTAAGCAATCCCCTTGAATTATATCAGCTGTAAGTTTCGCCATTTTAAAAAAATTATTTTAAATCTGTATCTGTTTTAGAACAATTACAATCTATCAAAATAAGAACAGAATATAAATAATTTATGGGAGGGAAAGATAGGATTTCACTGGCTACCTAACGGCCTCGCGCGTAACCGGCAGGCGACCGAACGTAAATTAAAACAAAATGTACTACTGAAAAACGGTAGTTCAAAACAGCAACGGGACGGCGAGGCCTGTCCGCGTTGACGCGCTTGTTAGGTAAAACAAATTATTCACGCCCAAAAATAGGCCTTAAATAGCCTTCTCTACGATATTCAGAAAAATAGAAAAGAGAGAATAAAATTATGCAAGCGGGTAATTGTATAGTAACCGCTCTTAATAAGACCTCAAAAATGCTCATTAAGCCAGAACTAAAAAATAGTGTAAATTTGTTCGAATAAAGTTTTTTGACATCTATACCTTCGATTCTAGAAGGTGTTACTCCATACATTAAGCTTGTTTGCCAAAAAATGAAACTTCTTCTCCTTGACATATTATTTTCTTCATTGTTTTTGAGGTACGAAATTGTCTTTTGGGCTTCTATATCATCTTTACTGTACAAATATCCGCTGTAACTACTTAATATGTAAGCGTCATTTTCAGATTTTTCAAAGACAGTATAATAATTCGGTTTAATCACTTTGATAGATGATGGAGCAAAAGTCCAAAAAACAATTGATACAAAAACCAAGATTATAGCAGTTGGGAATATCTCCGAAAAAAAAATCTCCCATCTTTTGCCTATATAAAAAATGCAACCAACTAAAGTTATTGATAAAAAGATAAATGAAATTATGGGTAATTTGCTAGGAAACAAGGAGGTACGTTCTAGATTAGTTATGACGCTTGACAGTTGAAAGACTAAGGCTACAAGCAAAGATGTCGTAAGCATCAACCTAAAGTCTTTTGCGTATGAAACTTCGTATTTATTTTCCATTTTCTTATGCGGTGCCAACCGATTTGAGTTTATCGAGCAAGGTGATTACTGACTAATTGTGAATAACGAAGTTATGGAAATATGGCTAAACGTAAAATATTTTGAATTCGCAATACAACTTCGCTGTTAATATCGAAAAGCCAAAGAGCATAATTAGGGTCTCCTTTCCTTCTGAAAAAATTAAACATGGGCATCTCTAATTAATTTAGATTGTTTTTGGCTTTTTCTTGTTGCACTTCTCGTAGTAAAATTTTCGAAAGTTGTGAATTCCAAATATTTTCTAATAAATCGTCATCAATTTCAAAGTCATGGGATTTGGCTTCAAGATTCATAATATGCAACCAAACGGCTTTACTTACATATCCTGTACTATTTTCACGAGCTAATCCTTCTAAGTTAAACAAGCCAACTTTAAACCAGTTTTTAATTAGCTGAGAATCAGTATCTAAAATATTCTCTTCATCAAGGTCTGTGCCAAGATAACGACAGTTATCATTAGAACAAACCAAATATTTTAAACCCATCTCTTCGAATAGTATCATTTTTTGGGAGCATTCGGGACATTCTTTATCTGTCTTAACTCCA
>Ga0136557_1002163_pt1 | contig 11636 bp, 7 predicted proteins | sample AntRauTorckE6832_FD_104796 | JGI IMG/M metagenome (GOLD analysis project Ga0136557, IMG submission 104796) | Saline lake microbial communities from Rauer Islands, Antarctica - Metagenome Torckler E6 #832 | ecosystem: Environmental > Aquatic > Non-marine Saline and Alkaline > Saline | place...
AGCAATAAAGTAAATAAAGATACTAAACTTCGCATCAAAGAGATTGCAGAAGAACTTAACTATGTTCCCAATGCCAGAGCCCGAGCTTTGGTCAAAAAGTCAACTAAAACAATTGGACTGGTAATTCCCGAAGTAGTTAACCCATTTTTTGCAGAGCTGGCACAGTCGATTAAAGATTATGTGCGCAGTCAGGATTTTAATGTTATTTTATGCAGTACTGACTATCAGAGTGAAGAAGAATTAAGATATATCAATATGTTTAGATCAGGCCAGGTTGATGGAGCAATTTTTGCCTGTGTGGGAGATATGATGGCTGAACATAATGATTTGATTATCAAACTTGTTAAAGAAAATATACCTGTTATTTATGTAGATCGGGATGGAGTTGATCATGATTTAGTTCCCGTTGTTAAAAGTGATGTCTACCATGCAGCTTATCAGGCTGCTGATTATTTAATTTCCTTAGGCCATCAAAATTTAGCTTTTGCAGGTCAGAGTGTGGAGAGATTAAATGGTTTCAAAAGTGCTCTGATGAAACATGGTCTGGAACTAAAAGAAGAAAATAAATATTATGATTACTTAAAAATGGAAGGTGGCTATGCAGTTGGCGAAAAAATAGCTGCCAGAAAGAATAGACCAGAGGCTGTAGTTTGTTTAAATGATGAGATGGCGATTGGTGTAATCCAGGCCCTGATTGCAAAAAAGGTAAAGGTTCCAGAGGAGATATCAGTAGTTGGGATTGATAATATCAAGATGGCCAACTTTTATAATCCATCTTTAACCACAGTTAATATACCGGTCAGTCAGATGGGGAAAAAGGCAGCAGAAATTTTACTGAAGAAAATTGCCGGACGGACTTTAAGTCCTAAAGAAAAGTTTTTTATCTTTCCTACTGAACTAATTATCAGGGATTCAAGTAGGAAAGCTTAAATAAAAGACCTGCAGGTGTGCAGGACAGGTGCCTGGCACCTGTCAGTATTTATCGAATGATATTTAAAAGGAGGGTTGTTAAACAAAAGTTAAAACGTTTAAATGTTTTAAAAATCAAAAGGGGGTTATATTGAATGAATTTTAAGAATTTTTCGCTTATTACAATTACTTTAGTGATGGTTATGGCACTGTCTTTCTCTGCAGCAGCTCAGGACACTCTGGTAGTTAATACTTATACCAGTGATCCGGCTCCAAGAAAAGCAATGCAGGAACTGGTTGCTCAGTATGAAGAAATGAATCCTGATGTTGAGGTTGAACTCAACATAACAGCACACGAAGATTTCAAACAGGCAATTAGAGTCTGGTTGACCTCTGACAATCCACCAGATGTATTCAGCTGGTTTGCCGGTAATAGAGCCGGTTATTTTGTAGACCGCGGTCTGGTTATGGATATTTCTGATGTCTGGGAAGAAGAAAACTTTTATGAGAAATTCCCAAAAGCATTTCAGAGCATTAGTGTTTATGATGATAAAGCTTACTTTTTACCACACAACTACTACTGGTGGTCTGTCTTCTACAGAGAATCAATTTTTGAAGAATACGGCCTAGAAGAGCCCGAAACCTGGGATGAGTTTTTAGAAGTAGGAGAAACTCTTAAAGCAAACGGCATTACTCCATTTGCCATCGGTACTAAATTCCGCTGGACTGCCGCTGCCTTCTTTGACTATTTTAATATGAGAATTAATGGGGCGGAATTCCATAAAGAATTAATGGCCGGTAATATTCCATTTACAGATGAGAGAGTTGCAGATGTATTTGAAAAATGGAAGTACTTAATTGAAAATGATTATTTTGTAGAAAATGCTGCCGCCTATTCCTGGCAGGAAGGTTTAAGATTCCTTTCAAATGGAGATGCAGCAATGTATCTGATGGGACAGTTTATCTTAGATGCAACTTCGGAAGAGGTTGCTCAAGACCTTAATTTCTTCCGCTTCCCAATTATTGACGAGGATGTACCGGTTGCAGAAGATCTGCCTACAGATGGCTTTATGATTCCAGCCAAAGCACCTCATCCAGAACTGGCAAAAGACTTTATTGCCTTCCTTGGTTCAGTTGAAGGCCAGCGTCTTTTTGCTGAAGATTTAGGTCGTCTGGTAACAAATAAAGATATGGATGCTGAAGTATATGATGACTTAACAAATAAAGGTAGAAAAATGATTGATGAAACTGATGAACTGGCTCAGTTCTATGATCGGGATATGGATCCAGAACTTGCTGATAAAACGATGGACTCTTTAATGGCTTTCTGGTATGCACCAGAAGATTACAGAAATATTATGGAACAGATGGAAGCACATCGTCAGAACTTTATTAATGACTAATTAATTAAGATCTCACCTGTGGGGTCAATTGATCTCACAGGTGAAAATTATTTTGGAGGTGTTATTTTGAAAAGAAAATATATACCGTGGGCATTTTTAGCTGTCCCATTAAGTCTATATTCGATCTGGGTGATAGGGCCAACAATTTATACTATTTATTTAAGTTTAACTGACTGGGATGGGATTACAGCACCTGAATTCCAGGGAATAGATAATTATCTGAAATTATTTAATGATCCTATATTTTATACTTCTTTAGTAAACAATGTTAAATGGCTGGTAATATTTATGGCTATACCGGTTGCTGTTGGTCTATTTTTAGCAATTTTATTAAGTAAAGAAATTAAATGGGCCAGAGGCTATAAAGCCGCTATTTACTCTCCGATGATTTTGGCACCGGTTGTTATTGGTTTGATCTGGTCCTGGATTTATCAACCGCAGGGTGGTCTTTTAAACAATACTTTAACCTATATTGGTCTGGAAGGATTAACCAGAGGCTGGCTCAGTAATCCCAACACAGCTTTATACGCAATTATTGGAGCGGCAGTCTGGCGGCATACCGGTTATGTGATGCTTTTATTCTTATCCGGTCTAACAGCAATTTCTCCCACAGTGATTGAGGCGTCCAAAATTGATGGAGCTTCAGCCTGGCAGAGATTTCGCTATATTCTCCTGCCGCTTTTAAAGCCGACAACTGTAATTGTTATTGTAATTACGATGATTCAGTCTTTAAGAGCCTTTGACTTTGTCAGCATGATGACCAGAGGTGGTCCCTTTAATACAACCAACGTTTTAGCACATTATATGTATACTGAAGCCTTTAAAAACTACAATATGGGTTATGGTGCCTCAATTGCTGTAGTCTTATTTGCAATTATGTTCATCTTTATTGTTATTTATCTGCGCCAGATCAGGAAAGGGGAGCTTGAATAATGGAGCTATCAATACATCAGAAAAAGAGAATAAAACATGCTGTAATTTTTGCTGCTCTACTGCTTTTTGTAATAGTCTGGCTGCTGCCTGTATTTGGTGCTTTTTTGACTTCAATTAGAACCATGGATGATATCATGAATAATGGATTTTGGAGTCTGCCTGAGGAAATCACTTTTAGCAATTTTGCCACTGCCTGGTCAGATGGAAATTTAAATACATATTTAAAAAACAGCTTTATAATTACTATTCCATCTTTAATTGGAACCCTATCCTTATCTTCACTGGTTGGTTTTGCCCTGGCTAAATATAAATTCAAGGGGAATATGTTCATCTATCTAATGTTTGTTGCCGGAATGTTAATTCCCTTTCAGATTCTTTTAATCCCAGTTTTTAGACTGAGCAACTATCTTGGGATTTATAATAATTACTGGGGATTAATTATGATTCATACAGTTTTTCAGATGGGTTTTTGTTCATTCTTTTTAAGAAATTATATGATAACTATTCCGGAAGAATTATCAGAGGCGGCTAGAATTGACGGAGCCTCAGAATTCAAGATTTTCTATAAAATTTATTTACCTCTTTCTTTACCCGCTCTGGCAGCACTAGGGACTTTACAGTTCACCTGGATTTTTAATGATTATATCTGGGCTCTCGTTTTACTGCGTGATGACAAATTCAAACCGGTAACTGCCGGTCTGGCAACACTGAAAGGTAATTTTATTACTTCCTGGAGTGTCTTAGTGGCCGGAGCGATACTGGCTACCATACCAACGATTGTGGTTTTTATTTTCTTACAGAAATACTTTATCCGCGGTCTGACAATGGGCTCCGGCAAGTAAATTTGTACCTCCCTTAAAAGGGAAAAGCTCTGCTGGATATAATCCAGTGGAGTTTTTCTGCTTTATCTGATAGAATTAAAATATATGGTACCTTATATGGTACCTGGTACAAAATGGCCATTTTGTACCAGGTACAGAAGAAATTATTCACAATCGATAAGGAGGCAAAAAATGAAGATAGCAGCATTTAAAGTAGAAGAGTGGATGAACGAGTATGAGATAGATGCTGAATACAATATTGCAGAGACCTGTGTGGAATCCCTGACAGTAGAAGAATTATTGAATTTCAGTGATGATCCAGCAGCCCGGCTGGAAGAAATTAAAAAGATGCAGCTTACATATGGAGATATCAAAGGTTCAGCTGCCTTTAAAAAAGGAGTTAGCAGTCTTTATGAGACAGTTGATCCCCAAAATATTTTACCCTCACATGGTGCAATTGGAGCCAACTTTCTTTTGCTATATTCTCTGGTAGAATCCGGGGATCAGGTTGTGTCTGTTTTTCCCACTTACCAGCAGCTCTATTCGATTCCTGAATCTTTTGGAGCTGAGGTTAAAAAACTGGATTTGAAATATGAAGATGGTTTTCTGCCAGATTTAGAAAAATTGAGATCACTGGTAACTGACAAAACAAAGCTGATTGCAATCAACAATCCCAATAACCCTTCCGGAGTAGTAATGAAGAGAGAAATTTTGGAGGGAATTGTGGAGATTGCAAAAGCTGCTGACGCCTATATTTTAGCTGATGAGGTTTACCGAGGTTTTGATCTGGAGGAAGAGATCCCCTCAATTGCTGATCTCTACGAAAAGGGAATCAGTGTGGGCAGTATGTCTAAAGTCTTTTCTCTGGCTGGACTCAGAATGGGTTGGATAGCCGGCCCTAAGGAAGTAATTGAACTCTGCCAGCTGCACCGGGATTATACAACAATTTCCAATAGCATGATTTCTGATTATCTTTCGGTAATTGCGCTGGAAAATAAGGAGCAGATATTAAAAAGAAATCTGGCCAAGGTTAGAAAACAGCTGCAGATTTTAGATGACTGGGTTCAAAATGAAGATTTGATTGAATATGTTAAACCAAATGGAGGCACAACAGCCTTTTTGAAATATAAGCTGGATTTAGATTCTGAAAGCTTTGCTAAAAGGTTATATGAGGAAAAGGGTGTTTTAGTAGTGCCCGGAATTGCCTTTGGCAGAGATAAATTTATGAGAATCGGCTTTGCCGGTAAGGAAGAAGAGTTAAGAGCTGGTTTAGCTCTGCTGAAAGAGTTTCTGCATGAAAATAGAAATAATTTCTAAGCACCCGCTACACATAATTAACTTAAATTAAATATTTTACAAATAATTTAACTCCTGCTTTAATTTTCTGGCAGGAGTTTTACTTTTTATATAGAATATAATAAATATATAGAATTAATAGAAAAATTTAGCGCTTTAATTTGCAAAAGTCTGAATATTTCTATTTTATTAACAAAAATTTTATGAGGGGGAATTTAGATTGTTTATTAAGAAGAAAAAGTTAATGCTGACAGTAATTTTGGCTTTGAGTTTTATGATGCTCATTGGAGGAATTATTTCGGCAAAAGAATTAACGGTAATTGCAACCAGTGATATACACGGTGCCATTTATCCCTGGTCCTATAAAATTGGTGAAAGTGATGATATAGGAATTGCAAAAATTGCTGCAATGGTTAAAGAAGCAAAAAAAGAAAACCCCAACCTGCTTTTAGTAGATGCCGGTGATACAATTCAGGGGAACACGCTGACTTCTATTTTTAAAGATCGTCGCGATGTAGTTCATCCAATGATGAAAGTAATGAATCATATGGGCTATAATGCTATGGTCTTAGGAAATCACGAATTTAATTTTGGCCTGGAGACAATGGATGCAATTTTAAGTGATGCAGATTTTCCTATTCTTTCTGCCAATACTATAGTCAGAGAAACAGGTAAACTTTTGGCCAAACCTTATACCATTAAAGAAATTGATGGTGTAAAGATCGGTATTTTAGGTTTAACTACTACCAATATTCCTATCTGGGATGGAGATAAGGTAGATTCTTTAGAATTTAAAGATATGGATCAGGCTGCTGCAGAATATATGCCGGAGTTAGAAGAAAAGGCAGATATTATAGTTGCCTTAGTCCATGCCGGTCTAGAAGGACGCCATGATCCAAGTGGTGGAGATAAAGCCCGCAAGGTGGCTGAAATGAATCCTGGTATTGATCTGATGATTACTGGTCATGACCATGATACTGTCAATGAAGTCGTTAATGGTGTGCTGGTAATGGCATCTGCAGATGCAGGAGAACAGGCTTCAAAAATAAAAATGACTTTATCTCAGCAGAATGGTAAATGGGTAGTTGACAGTAAGGTAGGGACTCACTTAGAAGCTGAAGACTATGAAGCTGACCCAGAAACACTCGCAGTTGCTAAACCATATCACAATGAAGTTGTAGAATATGTAAATACTCCTATTGGTCATGCAACCGGAGATTTCACTCCAGCAGATCAAGTAGCAGGTATTCCTGCGGCACAGGTTCAGGACACAGCGGTTCTTGATTTAATTAATAGAGTTCAGCTGGAAAATACAGGTGCTGACATTTCTTCAGCAGCATTATTTGTAGCTGATTCTACTATTGATCAGGGGCCAGTTTCAATCAAAGATGCAGCCAGAATTTATAAATATAGCAACACTTTATATGCTGTTGAAATTACAGGTGCGGAGCTTAAGAAATACTTAGAATCAACAGCTGCTTATTATAACACTTATCAGCCTGGAGATATCACAGTCAGTTTTGATCCAGAAATTAGAGGCTACAGCTATGATATGTTCACTGGTATTGACTATAAAATTGATATCTCGGAGCCTGTAGGGGATAGAATCAAAGACTTAAGCTTTGAAGGAGAGCCGGTAAGAGACGAGCAGACATTTAAACTGGCTTTAAATAATTACCGCTACAGCGGTTTGAATTCTGATGGAATAATTTCTAATGACCCTTATTATAGGTCGGAAGAGGGTATTAGAGAAATGATCATTGAATATATCGATCAGAAAGAAGAAATTAAGCCAGAAGTTGATTACAACTGGGAAATAGTTGGTGCTGATTTAGACCATCCAAATAAAGAAGAAGCTATTTCATTAATCAATAATGATGTTTTAGAAATACCTTCTGTTAATCGTTCCTGGAATGCGAAAAGCATTAACCTGGAAGCTGAGCTGACAAAGCTGGACTTAACTAAAGCATTAGTTAGAATGTTCAATTATGATCTTCCAGCAGAAGTAGAAGAGCCAAGCTTTACAGAACTTGAAGGTGAAGACCTAGCTTATGCAGAAGCAGCTTTAATGGCAGGTTTTGTAGAAGCAAACAATGGTGACTTTGAAGCTGATAAAGTTCTCAGCCGTCAGCAGGCAGCAGTTATGTTAATTGAAGCAATGAGAATTGCAGATGAAGCCAATCCTGCTGTTTTAGATAAATTTACAGACAAAGCAAAATTAACCAGAAAATTAGGTGATAAGGATAAAGTTGCTTTAGCTGTAGAGATGGGGCTTTTAGTCGGTAGAGCAGATAATTCACTTGACCCCCAGGTGGCGATGAAATTTGGAGAAATGGCTGCTATGCTCAGCAGAGTTGAAAATAAATTCAAGCAGATAGATGTTCTTTCAACAAATGACTTCCACGGCAAGGTTGAAGCCGGTTATGAAGCTGGAGCTGCAAAGCTGATGGGAGCAATTGAACATTACCGCAGTGCCAATCGCAAGGGTACTATCTTAGTTGATGGTGGAGACTCCTATCAGGGTACTCCAATTTCCAGTTTAAATAATGCCGAGCCGGTAATTGTATTTATGAATGAAGCACGCTATGTTGCTCAGGCAGTAGGTAATCATGAATTTGACTGGGGAATTGAAGAACTGAAAAGAATTAATGGTGAAACATATTTCCCCTTACTGGCAGCTAATATAGTTAACAAAAATACGGGAGAATTAGTTGAGTGGGCAGAGCCAACTCGGATGATTCCTGCAGATGGAGTTAAAATTGGTCTAATTGGTATCTCAACTCCAGAGACTAAAAGTACAACAATGCCTTCTAATATTGCTGAGTTAGAATTTACTGATCCAGCAGCTGCTATTGAAAAATACAGTGCTCAGCTGAGAGAAAAAGGTGCTGAATTAGTAATTGTTGTCAGTCATCTCCCGGGCACAACTGACTATGAGAGTGGACAGGTAAGTGGAGAATTGGTTGAGACAGCTAAAAAAGTTGATGTAACTGGTATAGTTGGCGGACACAGCCACCATACTGTAACAGCTGTTGTTAACGGTAACCCTATTGTTGAAGCATATAAGCACGGCCGGGAACTCGGAAACTTAAGATTCTTTGTCAGCAGAGAAAATGGCAGAGTCTATAATGCAGTTCCAATGAGTCATCCGGTTCGCGAAAGTGTTATGAAAATTAAAGAAGATCCAGAAATCGCTGAAATGGTAAGAAAATATCAGAAAGAATTAGAACCAATTATGTCTGAGGTTCTAATTGAAACTGATGAGCAGTTAGTCAGCAGTTATGACACTATTTCCAAAGTTGGGGCTCTGGCAACAGATGCAATGGCTGCGGAAGTAGATGCAGATATTGCATTCCAGAATTCAGGTGGATTAAGAATTGATCTACCAAAGGGTGAGGTTAATGTCGGCCATATCTATGAACTCTTACCATTTGGAAATACAATTGTAACTGGTGAAATGACAGGTGAACAGATTGTGTCTATCTTAGAGCAGAGCTTTACCTTTGAGAAGGGGATGTTACAGCATTCTGGCTTAAAGGTTGAGTATGATACTGATCAGCCTGAATATGAAAGAGTAGTTTCTGTTGCACTGCCTGATGGAACTCCTCTTAAAATGGATCAGATATATACAGTAGCTACCAACAACTTTTTAGCTGAAGGTGGAGATGGATTTGCTACCTTTACTGAAGTTGAATTTACAGAGCGCTACATTAAAGTCAGAGATGCTTTAATTGAGCATCTGCGTGAGCTGGAAGAAATTAAGGTAGATCCCGCTCAAAGAGTGACAGAAGTTGATCAATCAGCAGTTTTAAGAATTAGATATGCTGCATAAATAAAAAATAATTGAATCAACTCAGATTGGGACAGCATCCTTTTTAAGGGGGTGCTGTCCTTTTTATATAATATATTGGTACCTGGTTATAGTGAAATTTATCACTTGAATTTAGCCTTAAAAGTATTATAATAAGCTTAGAAGAGAGGTGTAATTTATGCAGAGAAATCAGCTGGTGATTAATTATGGTGATCAGGCTAAAAAAATGGTTAAAGAGCTGCTCAAGAAAATGAAAATTGAGGCTGAACTGGAGAGTGATGATTTGGTAGCCTTAAAACCCAATCTGATCAATGCCACTAGCTCTGAAAAAGGAGCAACAACCGATCCAGAGATAGTAAAAGGAGTTATTGAATACCTGCAGGCAGAAGGCTTTAATAATTTAATGATCATTGAGGGCTCCTGGGTGGGAGCAGATACAGATAAGGCCTTTGAGGTCTGCGGCTATCATCAGCTGGCCCGCGACTATGAGATTCCACTATATAATTTAAAAAAAGATAATTTTATCAAAAAGAGTTATCAAGGGCTGGAGATTGAGATAGCAGAAAAGGCTCTTAAAGCAGATTATTTGATCAATCTACCAGTACTTAAGGGCCACTGCCAGACAAATATAACCTGTGCTTTAAAAAATCTTAAAGGCTGTATTTCTGACAGTGAAAAAAGAAAGTTTCACCGGCAGGGTCTGCACCAGCCGATAGCATATTTAAATAAGCTTTTAAAACAGGATCTAATAATTATAGATGGAATTTACGGAGACCTTGATTTTGAAGAAGGTGGAAATCCGGTTAAAATGAATAGAATTATTGCGGCTCAGGACCCGGTTTTAGCAGATAGCTTCGCAGCTGATCTGTTGGGCTATTCTACAGCAGAAGTTGAATATATAGAAATTGCAGCTGAAATTGGAGTAGGCACTAAAGACTTATCCCGGGCTGAAATAATTGAATTAAATCAGGATCAGGCAGCAGAGATAGAATATTCTTCCCGAAAAATCAAGAAGTTGGCAGCAAAAATCAAAGCTAAAGATGCCTGCTCAGCCTGTTATGGCAGTTTAATTCATGCCCTGAAAAGAATAGAAGAAAGCGGTCAGTTGGATAAAATAGCTGGTATGATCAAGATCGGTCAGGGCTATCAGGGAGAAGAAGTCTCCGGAATTGGAATCGGTAACTGCTGCAGTGGAGCTGACAAATTTGTCAAAGGCTGTCCACCTTCAGCCAGAGATATTTTAGATTTTCTGGAGGCTGAATATAATATTCGAGTATAATTTTTGGTACCTGGTTATAGTGAAAAAAATAACTTTAACCAGGTACAAATATTTAAACTTTAAAAGTTGAGTAAAAAGCTATATAATAAAGTATAAAGATATAAAAAACATAAATTTTAGGAGGAATAATACAAAATGAATAACAAAAAGATTTTTTTATCACTATTAATGTTAATATTTTCACTTAGCCTTGTTTCAGGAACTTTAATGGCAGCTGATCTGAATCTAGAAATAGGAATTATGCCGGCAGTGGATTCGGCACCAATTTTGCTGGCCCGGGAGAAGGGTTATTTTGCAGAAGAAGGCTTAGAGATTAAGATTGATGTTTATACAAATGCAGTTAATAGACAGACTGCCCTCCAGACAAACGAACTGGATGGAGCAATGACTGATTTAATTGCCTTTGTCAATAATGTCAATAATGGCTTTCCCGTTAAAATAACTACCAGTACTGACGGCAGTTTTCCGATTTTAGTCAGCAAAGATTTTGAAGAAAAAGAAGAAGTTGAGATCGGAATGATGGAAGTTAGTGTCTCAAATTTTTTATCAGAGCAATTTTTAGAAGCAGATTACATATTAAATAAAACTTTTGTGCCCGCGATTCCCGCTCGTCTGGAGATGGTCAAATCAGGACAGCTCGAGATGGCAGTAATCCCTGAGCCTCTTGCTTCAACTGCAGAACTGCAGGGGCTGGAAAAGAGAGTTTATAAAAATGAATATGATTTTATGCCGGAGGCGATGATCTTTACTGAAAAAGCTCTCTCAGAAAAAGATGAAGCAATTGCTGCCTTCCACAGAGCTTATAACAGAGCAGTTAAAGAGATTCAGCAGGATGATACTGAGGCCAGAGATGTTTTAATCAAAAGTCTTGGCCTACCGGAGACGATTAAAAATTCAATTGCAATGCCGGAATATCACCTGAGTAGAGTCCCAACAGAAGCCTATCTAAATCGCATTATAAAGTGGATAGAAAAAACGGATAACAGTCAGATTGAGATTGATTATAATCAGGTTGTAGAAGGGAAGTACAGCAGTCAATGATTGAAGTCAGGGATTTAGATTTTGCCTATCAAAAAGAAAAAGTTCTGCAAAATATTAATTTAAAAGTAAAAAAAGGAGAGAGTCTTGCCGTGATCGGACCATCCGGTTGTGGTAAGACAACTCTGCTTTATCTTTTAGCAGGA